>OLPV01000816.1_pt1 | contig 24931 bp, 32 predicted proteins | sample 1671961 | NCBI WGS metagenome assembly OLPV01 (sample SAMEA3136630, study PRJEB25190) | human gut metagenome | biome: human gut; feature: human-associated habitat; material: faeces | place: Austria | collected 2013
CTGCCTTATATCGAGGCCATCTGCAAGCGCGACCCGCTTTCCGGCGGCGTTGTCACGGGCGGCATCGTGTCGGTGAAGGACTCCAGCTGGCTGCTCTCCTGGACCATCAACCGCCAGCCGCAGTTCCGCGCCCAGCCCGAGGGGCAGGTGTGCGTGTGGCTCTACGGCCTGTTCACCGACGTGCCCGGCGACTACGTGAAGAAGCCCATGCGCGATTGCACCGGCAAGGAAATCTGCGAGGAGTGGCTGTACCACCTGGGCGTGCCCGAGGAGCAAATCGAGGAGCTGGCCGAGCATTCCGCGAACACGGTGCCCTGCATGATGCCCTACATCACGGCCTTCTTCATGCCCCGCGCCGATGGCGACCGTCCGCTCGTCGTGCCTGAGGGCGCCGTGAACTTCGCCTTCATTGGCCAGTTCGCCGAGACGCCGCGCGACACCATCTTCACCACTGAGTACTCCATGCGCACTGGCATGGAGGCGGTATATACGCTGCTCGACATCGACCGCGGCGTGCCTGAGGTGTGGGGCAGCGTGTTCGACCTGCGCGTGCTGCTGAACGCGACGGTGCTTCTGCGCGACGGCAAGCCGGCAACAGACATGAACATGAACGTGCTGGAGAAGCTTCTGCTGTCGCGCGGCCTGAAGGAGATCGAGCATACCGACATCTACGGCCTTCTGAAGGAGTTCGGCGTCATTCCGACCACCGATGAGAACCGCGATGTGCCCGTGCCCGCCACGGGTGCCGTGTGGCCGGGCATCCATTAACCCGCCTCTGCGCCGTTGTTGGGGCTCTGTCTGAGGGCGAGAGCCGTCGTCCTTGTTGGTTGCGGTGCCCGATTGGGCCCGGCAGCGACCCCTGTTTTATGCGCCCCGTGCGGAATGAACCCGCGCGGGGCGCTTGCGCTTGCGTCGTTCGTGCTATGATGGTGAACGCTGATTAGAAGCATCAACCAACCTTCAAGGAGGCACTACATGAGCGTCATCATCGATGTGTACGGGCGCGAGGTTCTCGATTCTCGCGGCAACCCCACCGTCGAAGTGGAAGTCGTGCTGGAAGACGGCGCCTTCGGCCGCGCGGCGGTTCCCTCGGGCGCTTCCACGGGCGCTTTCGAGGCCGTGGAGCTGCGCGACTGCGACAAGAGCCGCTATCTGGGTAAGGGCACGCTGGATGCCGTGGCCCATGTGAACAACGAGATCGCCGACGTGCTCATCGGCCTCGAGGCCGAGGATCAGCGCATGGTGGACGCCGCCATGATCGAGGCCGACGGCACGGAGAACAAGGGCGTGTTCGGTGCCAACGCCATCCTGGGCGCTTCTTTGGCCGTGGCCAAGGCTGCCGCGGAGGCCGCCGAGCTGCCGCTGTAATTCTTTTTTGCGGCTCATAGATGCATTCCCTCCGAGAAATAGAAAGGATCGCTTTCGTCCATAGCCTGCTCGTCCTCATCGGGTTCATATTCGTCATAGTCCTCCGGCTCGTACAAAAAGTCATCCGTATCTTCCATATCAAACAGCGTCTGTTGAGGTTCCGGCTCTCGATGTGCGGCATAGAACTGCGCCGAACTTTCCATGACGGCACGGTCAAGCACATCGGTATCCAGCCCGCAGTCGTTGTAGCCCTCATAGACTGTTTGGTAATAATACGGGGAAGGCATACCGAAGCCCATCCTGAGATTCATGATATACACCATGGCGTTTACTTCTTCTCCGTCAAGCTGCACGGGAACATTTTGCTTGAAGTAGTGCGAGGGATATCCCTCGTAGCGGTCGAGCGCCTGCTCGTTCTTCTCGGAAATATCCCATACCGCAACAGGAACGGAGGCGCCTTCTTTGGGTGCGATGGTAGCAAAGGCGCCATGAGGCTGTCCCTTGAACTGCAATTCGTAATTGTCAATCACGCCTGTGCCGTACAGCTTCGCGCCTGGACACCGATGCTTCATCTGACGGATGTTGAGGTTGCTGCCGTAGGCAACATACAATCGTTTGCTCATATATTTTTCTTTCACTCCTTACATCTGCATAGAAAAAGCAGGAGCGTTTTGCTCCTGCTCATCGGGTTCGGCAGTTGGTTCTTCTGCCGTTTGCTGTTCTTCTGCTTCTAACTCTGCCTGCCGCTTGGCGGCGAGCCTTGCTTTTTGCGCTTCCGCCTGAGCAGGATCACGCCATGCAATGTTGCCCTCCAGGTTTTTCAGCAGGTGCATCCGGACGGTTTTAAATTCATCCCCGATCAGCCCCAATCGCAAAAGCCAGGTGCGGAAGGTGTATTTCTCATTTTCCGGCTGCCTCTTGATGCGGGATGCGCCTCGCTGCACAAGCGCCTGATGGCTGATGGCAAGGCATAGTTGAATATATGATTTCACTTCTCCGGCGTGGAGTGTGGAGTTAAACATACGGAATTCAATCGTGCCTTTGGAAAATACACTGTGCAGATTGAGGGCGTGATAGCGGCTGTCATCGTAGTGGATATACCGTCCGCCGTAGCCGTTGTACCACATCTGCTCCACCTCCTGCATAGTTTTGGGACGCTTATGGTTGAGTTCCTCTAAAAATCGGGTGTCTGCTTTCTGACAGTAATGCTCTCGGTTCACCTGAACTTTTAATGTCTTGTACAGCAAATCTTCTTTGGACGCCATGATGTTTACAATATTACGGAGCGTCTGCGGCGTATGGGAGGAGGCATCCACATGAACATGGATGCCGCAGGAGTCGTTGACCTTTGCACCGCCTGTGCGGAGCTTGCGCACAAGTTCCTGCACCGTTTCAATATCTTCGTACTGACAGATCGGAGAAACAAATTCCACCGAATAGTCCCGGCTTGCCGAACGGTTGTTACCGTTGCGGCAGCGGATGGAGGCGTCACTCACCACTTTCCATTGCCGATTGCGGTTATCCCTTACGGTGTAGGCGTCATATCCGCCGCCGACATGGGTCGCCTGCGTATCGAAATGTCCCGCGATAATCCTTGCCGCCGCTGCCCTTGTCAGCCCGGTCATCTCAATTTCGATACCGAAGTTCTGGCTTCTCAAACAGAATCACCGTCCGTGCGGTCGGGAGCGCCCACGGCAGAGGAAGGGACAGCCTTCGGCTTTTTCGGCTTGGCGGCCGCTTTGTTTCCGGCGCTCAGCTCGATAAACTCCCGCACACCGGCAGGCACATATTTCCCGTACAGCGCATCGGCGGCTTTTTCCATTTCTTCCTCAAAGGACAGGTCTTTCTGCGCCATATACAGTCTGGCGGCGGAGAGCTTTTCCGCGTCAAAGGATACGGGGATCACTGCTTTTTTCATGATGCTCACCTCACAGTTTCATTTGGGGCTGTGCCATATCGACAGATGAGTATTCCTGTTCGTTTAATGACGTCAACCCGTTGTTGTAATCATGGATCATTTTTTCGGCCTCGGTCACGGTTTGACTGCCGTCATACCATCTGGATTCCATCTCGGCAAGGGTATCCTCGATGGTGTCGCTCACATGAGCAGAGTAGCCTTTGGCCGCATCAAGAAACGCCTCGCGCCCGTGCTTTTTATATATCCCATAAAGGGATTTCATTTTTCCTTTCATCTGCTCCTCCATCACAGAGAGAGCACAGGACCGGAGGGATCGCTCTGCGCAGCCTCCGCTATTTCCATGCTCTCTGTGTTCTCCGCGGCTTTTATCCGTTCCACAAGGCTGTCGGTAATCACGCCGTGATAGCCCTGCGGCCGCCTGATCCCGTATGCGCCGTATTCGGCCTCCAGATCCTCCGCTACATCGCGCAGCCCGTCCTGCGAGTGTCCCGCCGCAAAATACTTCCATTCGTTCTCCTGCGTAAAGATATATACATACTCTGTCCAGTTGTTGGGATCGTCGAGCTGCGCCATGGTCATTCTTACCGCCGCCACATCCTTGTCCCCTCGGTCCCGGCCGTAGGCGACCGTTACGCCGCTCTGCCTCTTATCGTAGTCGAAGGCATGGGGCATATCCGGGTTTGGGTGCAGGCTTTCCGCAAGGTACGACAGATTCCCCAGCTTCAGCAGCTCGTCCACCTGTTCGGGCGTGTTGTAGCAGTCCAAAAGGAGCGCGCCGTTGTAGGTGAGATACCCGTCGCTGTGGCAGTATACGGTCAGGTATTCGTCCTCTCCGGTCTGCTTTGCAATGAAGCTTCTTGTACTCAATTTCCGTTCCTCCTTCACATACGCAGCTTCGGATGTTCATCCTCGCTGTGGTAGATATCCTCGTCCGTCACATCCGCGCCGAGCATTCCGAGAACATTGCCGAGCTGCTCGGCTCCCGAACAGCAGTCCGGCGCGTTGGCAAGGTAGGCCGTGGTCTGCACGGCATCCTCAGCCAGCAGGATTTCGTTGGTTTTGTTTTCCTGCTCCTTTCGCTCCTCTGTGGGCGTAATATCTTTGTTTCTCATGGTTCCATTTCCTCCGTTTCTTTCATGCTTGCAGCTCTTCCATAGCCTTTAATCTTCAGCAGGCACGGAGGCGCAGCGGCTGTAATACCCCGCGCCATAGGCGGCGCGCTGCGCCTGAACGGATTCACCTTGATCGGCGGGCGCCTCAAAATGGAACAGCACATAATCCGAGGCTTCCCGGACAGAGGAGGCGTTTTTCAGCTTCTCAAGGACATTAGGGAATTTTGTCTCCAGCTCATGGCACAGGAAGGCAAGCTGCATATCCAGATCGGCAATCGATGAGCCGTGTTCGGCTTTGTAAGCCAGAAGGCTTTCCTTCCTGTCCTGTACTGTCCACTGGGCAAGTCCGTATCCAGCGCTGTCGGTCGTAAAGTTCGCATACGCCCCGCTGTCCACCGCAGCGGTGTACGACGCATCCGTATAACCGAGGGAAGCTTCATAGCTGTTCTGCAGGTTATCCGGCAGAAGCCCGCTTTCCGCATAGAGGTTGCCCATCAGCCCGGCGACGCCGTATGGGTTGCCGATCTTAGCATACAGCGCGTCCCATATCTTCTTTTCCTCTGGCGCGCTTCCCAGCTCCCCGTCAATATAGGTGATATACGGTATCTTCAGCCAGTGCGTCCAGCCGCCTGCCGAGAGCTCGGTTTCCACCACGCCGTATTTTGTCCCTTTAGCCTCGATTACTTTTCCATCGCCAATATAAATGCCGATGTGTCCCTCGTGCCATACGGCCAGACCGGGGATTTCGGGGATACTGTCAATCGTGCCTTTCTCGGAAGCGTTTGTGTACATCGTATCCGCGCCGATATCCGGCATCCCGTTTGTGCCGTACTCCACCTCGTGCGTGTCGGGGTTAAGCCATCCGTATCCTTTAATCAGACCGTTGCAGTCGGCGGTGCGCCGTCCGATCCAGTTGGCTTCTATGAATTCCGCGTAGCCGCCGATCTCCTCCGGGTACTGCTCCAGCTTGGCGTTGTAGTAGCTTTTGGTCAGCACGCTGCCGTAGGTTCCCCATACATAGCCCCAGCCGTTGTCTTTCGCTTCCTTTGCCCATGTCACAAGGTCGAGGTTGTTTTTTGTATAGGGATCGATATAGCCGGAGGTGTCGATATATACAGACCGGATGGCGTCCATGATCTGCGCGAATTCCTCCGCTGAGATTTCTGTTCCGAAGACGGCGTTGACGGCGCCGATGAGCTGCGCGTCGGTCTGATCTTCGGCAAAGCAGCCCGTCAGCTTGGAGACGAAGTCTTCTGTCTGCGCGTGGTCATAGAGGCAGAGGCTAAACAAAACCTGCGCCTCCGTAACCCGCAGCCCTCCAAACCCGGCTGCCTTCATCTCCTCCTCAATGCCGTACATGATATCCTCTACAAACTGCAGCTTTGCCTGTTCCTCTGTGGACAGGTTTTCCACCACCATTGCCTGCAGGCGGCCGGTATCGATTTCAATGTCGCCGCTGAAGATGGATACCACGGCCACGATGGGCATAATGATGATGACAATGATCCCCAGCACGATCCCGCCGACAGTTTTTAATACCTTCGGGTTGGTGAGGATCGCGACAGCAATTTTCTTTAAGGCGGCGCCGACCGTGACGCTCATCGCCCGCCGGCCTTTCCGAACAGCGCCGCCTTGTAGTCAGGTGCGATGACCTGCAAGAGATACCGCTCGTTGCCGCAGCGGTAGAGGCAGGAGCCTCTTTCAGGATATTTGATCAGCTCAAATTCCGCGCCCTCCACCTGCAAGGCGTCCATATATTCCTTCGGGTTGATCTGACCGGCGTTGAACAGGAACTGGTGGGTGGGGATGGAAAACAGCGGCTTGGTAAACTCCCGGATGGACGGGATTAGAAAATCCTCGATATTCTGGCTTGCCAGAATGATCGAGGAATCCTTTTTCCGCACGCGCTTCATGGCGTTGCGGATATATTCGATTGCCGTCATGTTGGTAAGAAACAGGTACAGCTCGTCGATAGATGCCGCCGTATTGCCCTTGCCGAGAAGCTGGTTGGACATGAAGGAGAGGATGTTGAACAGCATGGCGTCCTTCAGCCGCTTGTTGGTATCCAGAAGCCCCTTCACGCCGAACACGAGGAAGGCGTCGTCTGTGATGTTGGTGTGCCCGTTGAAGTATTTGCTCTCCGCGCCTACGCACATGGAGTGGATGCCAAGGCACACCTCCTGCAGGGTTTCTTCCGTATAGAGATATTTCCGCTTGCTGTCGTAGCTATAGAATTCTTCCTCGCACAGCTTGTAAAAGTCCTCCATGATGGGAAAATCCGAGGGTTTTTTAGTGCCGTAGTCGGTGGAGTCGGTGATACCGAATCTTGCATACAGCTTGGAGAGCAGGATTTCAATGGTATCGATCTGGCTGTCGGTAAAATCCTTGTAGCTGCGGAAGAAATCCTTCAGGAAGGCGATGTGCTGGGAAAGCCTTGTCGCTTTCCTGAACGCCGGGGGCGCGTCGGGATCGGCGCTGTCCGCATTATCAGCCCACGCTTTGGGTTCCAGCGGGTTAATGGTATACCCTCCGGATAGGAAATCGATATAGCAGCCGCCCAGCGCCGAACAGATTTCCTCGTACTCGCTTTCGGGATCGAGGCAGATGAGGCGCTTGCCGGATTCCCGAAGGTTGGTGAGGATGAGTTTTAACAGATAGCTCTTGCCCTGGCCGCTGTTGCCAAGGATTAAGATATTACTTGTCGTCTTGTCCTCGGCTCTGCGGTCAAAGTCCACCAGGATGTTCGTCCCGAACTTATCTCTGCCGATATAGACCCCCTGCGGGTCGGTCTTGCCGGAGAAGTTGAAGGGGTACAGGTTGGCCGCCGAGCTTGCGGGCAGGACGCGCTCATACTGTGCGCCGAACCGGTTTGCGCCCACGGGCAGGACGGACAAAAAGCCCTCCTTCTGCCGCAGGGTGAGCCTGTCCACTGAAATCTTGGAGCGCGTCAGCTCCATTGCGATCTCGCTCTGCAGCTCCTTCAGGGCGTCCATGCTTTTTGCCTTCAGCTCAATGAACACGGACACATGGAGCAGCGGTTCGCGGTTCTTGCGCAGATTGGCCAGCAGCTCGATCACATCCTGCAGGTTGCCCTCCGCCTCGATGGTTTCGTTCACATCGGTGCCGCCGCTTTTCAGCTTGTTTCTGCGGGTGGCGTTCTGGATGATCTTCCGCTGCTCCTGCGCCTCCACCAGCCGGTGGTAGATACGCAGGGTTACGCCGCTGCGGTCGGCAAGCTGGGCGAGGATCGCCTGTTCCTCCGTGGAGGGCGGGTATTCGCGGACCGCCCACACACAGCGATAGCTGTCGCCCAGGATATAATGGTCGGAAAGGAATTTGACCGTGCCGGGCAGGATCATGTCGAAGAAGTCCTTAGTGCGGATTTCCTCCATCTCCGCAGGGGTGAGTACCTTTGGTTTCCTTTTGAACATATTTAGCCTCCTTTTGCTGTCCTGCAGACAGAAGGAGGGAGCAAAAAAGCAGCCGTCCCGCTGTCTGCAAAACGACTGTATCTGTTTCTTTTCGCTATTGTTTCACGCCTATGACAAGCAGTCTTCCATCCTTAGAGGAGCCGTAACAGGTGGACAGGGTGATGATCTGCTGTCCAAACACAGGCGCGGCGCCGGTATCATAGAGTGATTTTTGTAGAATTGCCGCGGTCTGTTCGGTAAAATCTTCGCTGCCGGACGCATCAATAAAGCTGTACCATGCGTCGGTCTTTTGAACAGTGGCAACGGCAAAGACCGTATATTGTTCCACACCGTCTGCCGTTTGAAATTCTATCACCGGATGCGCAAGGCGGAACTCCTCGTCCAGATAGTTTTTCAGCTCCCCGAACATCGTGCCGTTCTTCATGTTGTGGCCGTAGATGATGAGGTTATCGCTGTCAAGACTGCACCGCCAGTCCAGAAATGGTACGCCGCTCTGACTGTATTCGCCGTAAAAGCTGCGGCGCAGGTATTTCTACGGCTCCTCCGGCGTGTGCATCACAGGGTAATTGATCTGCGTGCCGGGGATACTCAGCCAACCTATGCAGTCGCCGTTCTGTGCAAACAGCGGCGCAAGGTCGCGCAGCTCTGCGGCTTCGTCCGGTTCATCAGCTTCCGCAGGAGGCGTTTCCGATGTGACGGGCGGGTTCGCCTCCGGGGCTTCCACCAGCTCCGCAAGGGCTGAAAATTCTTCTTTTTCCTTCTGCCGGCCGGACAGCTCCTTCCAGATCATTGCGCTGGAGAAGAGAAGCGTACCCGAAAGGAGAACAGCTATCCCCGTGAGCAGCGCCCTATGCCGTCTCATCTTCGTATTCCTCAAAAAACTGCCCGCCGTCGATATCCGGCATGGCTTCGCCGCTCATGGACGCTTCAAAGTACAGGGCGAGGAAGCGCTTGATCTCAGCCTTTTTCATCCTGCGCACCTCAAAGCCTTGCTCGGAGATGGTTTTCTCGATGCGGTTGGCGGCTTCAAAAGTCTGCTTGTCCTTTGCGTTTTTCAGCCTTGCGATAAACAAAAACTGCCTTGCCGTCGCCATCTCCATCTGGATATGGTCGAGGAAATCCATATCCTTTTTGAGAATTTTCCGTACCTTCGGATTCTGTTCCTCCGAGAGTCTGCCGCCGAGATACGCCTTGTTATCGTCGAAGCACTCCGACGAGTCGGTGCAGGTGATCTCGATATCCGGCAGAGCGGACAGCACCGTCATAAGGTGGCGTATTTTGATCTCGATATTGGCGTAGGAGAGCACCGAGATGTTGGTCGGGGAGACCTGATAAAACAGCAGCTCGCCCCTGTCGGTGGCAAGCCCGTATTTCGTAAACGACCTGACGCCGATGAAATCCTGCACCGAGCGTCCTTTTTTCTTCCTTTTCTGCGGTTTGTCTTTCTTTATCATATGCCGGTCACCTCCATTCAAAGTATTGCTGCGTGGAAATAAAGTAGCGCACGGCATATTTCAGAAAATCCAGTATGGTAGCGTCATCCATGCGGATGGTGAGAAAGCCGTAGCACAGCGTTGCCGCAGCCGGAAGAATAAAGCCAAGCTGCACCAGCGCCGCAATGGACAAAAGCGCCGCGACGCCCAATATGGTAAAATCCTTCAAGCTCCACAGCCACAGGTTGGCAGCAGCTTTCAGGTTCTGCGGATACAGATATTGCTTCATGTGAGTCCTCCCATTTCCGGCGCCGTATATTCAGTATCCTGCCATTGCCCTTTGCATAACGCAAAGTTTTCGGCAAGCTGCCATACGGTCAGAGAAGTATCTGCCGGCTGGTCTGTGTGCTCAAAACCGTCCCTGTTCAATTCAAACCAGCAGTGGTCGGGTTCTGCATCATATTCGTCAAATTTCCTTTCGGGCAGCCCAACCTGGCTCGGTATAAAGTACTCTCCCATATCACAGCAATCCAAAATTTTACAGACCTGTTCTTCGGAAATTTCTCCCTGCACAATGCATTCATTGAAGACCTTGTAGTTGTCTGCATCCCGGTAAAGATACCTGATTTTTGTGTTCATTTTCCGCGTCCTTTCTCGTCCCTATTGTCCCGCGGCCCCTGCAGCCGCAGGCTGGCCACGGCTTTCATGTCCTGCGGGTACAGATATTGCTTCATGTGAGTCCTCCCATCGTAAGGCTTGCTTCTTCATTTTGCGCTGCAAAAACCTGCTGTGATTTTGCAGCCTCCACCGTAAAGCCACGACTGCAGAGCGCATCGATGGTCTTGGTTACCTCGTCAGGCGTATTGCCGATATCCTGCATGCTGTCCACTAAGATTTTGGATATTCCCCGGATGCGGCAGTAGTCGATCATAAATCTGAATTCCGTGCCGCATCGGTACATTGGCACAGATATACTGACACTTCCGCCTTTCCAATATCCCTTTTCCGCACAGTAGGCTTTCAGACGCTTCCGCTTTTCCGACTGTTCCATGCTGGAATCTGCTGTGTTGATATACACATAGACGCTTTTTTTCGTCTTGACTGAAGCCGCTGCAAAATTCCTGCGGCATCTGTCCATGCACCTGCATGATTTTTTCGGCTATCATGTCCTTGATGAGCCGCGCCTCTGCCGGGGTCGGCTCGTAATCGAAATATACGCTGCCGTTATCCCGGCTGATCTCGCATTCAAGGCGCAGAGTATCCGCAAAGGGATTGTATTTCGCGTACAGGTTCAGCCATGTCCCGTCCTCATCCGTGATATCCAATCCAAACTTTTTATCCACATCAAACCATGTTTCAAGGTGTGCCGTGATCTCCTGCCCAATATCGCAGTCCACGTCCATCTCCGCGTCTACCGCAAGCTGCTCCGCCGTCAGCTCAAAGACGTGCCTTTTGGACAGAACAGACTTTGGCATATATCCGCTGTCTGCGGCGCTCTTATCCATTTCTTCGCGGATATGCTCCGCAAGCTGCGACGATACAAACGCGCAGCATACCGCTTCCGCCTGCTCGCGTATGATCCCAAGGTATTTCAGCCCCGCCGCATACCTTTCACACAGCTTCTCATAGGTTGCCTCCTCGTTTCCGGAGGCTTCAAACAGCCCAAGATCACCGAACCAGTCCGCATAGCGGCCGTCCTGCCTGACGCCGCAGGCTTCCTCATAAGCCGCTATGATCATATACCCGTCGCTGCCGTATTCATGCAGGAACCGGCTGTGGGCTTCCAAATGCTTTTTCATAACCGTCACCTCCCGTTACTTTCCCGCGGCTCTTGCCACACTGCGCGTCAGGTTGACCGCCGTGGTGGTGGCGTGTACCACGCTCATCATGTTCACTCTCACCGAGCTGTCCAGCCCGAACTGCTGTGCAATGCGCGGCACCTCGTTTGCCGCCAGCATCACGCCGAGCCCCAGGAGCATATTGCCGGGGAAGGTAAGCAGTCCTAAGAAGAGAAGGGTCGTCTGCATGAACGCCGTCAGGCAAAGGGCGGCGATCTGCTTCATCCACTGGTTAAAGCCGTCCGTGTAGCCGCGGGGGACGCTGAACATATACAGCGCGCCCACCGCCATTTGCACCAGCAGTATCCCGCCGCGCTTGATGTTCTGAAAGAATATCTTGACTACGCAGTAAGCAAAGGCAATGAGCGCAAGGATGTTGAAGAGATTGAAGGAAATATCGGTCGCTACCGAAAAGCAGCCCTCCAGCACGCTGGTGCTTTCCCCCGCAAGGTCAATGGTTCTTCCGCCCGCAAAGATTGCCGACAGGTCGTGGGCAAAGCTGTTCTGCAGGCTGATGCAGAACTTGTACAGCTCCACCGGCACGACGCCGATGAGCGAGCAGGCAAAGAAGCCCTTGAGGATATTGATCGCCGTGGTCTTGATGTTCGCCCTGCCGTTTTGGTATTCTATCGCCACATCGAATATGGCGACCACCATACCGGCGACAAACAGCGACCAGCCGAACAGCGAAAAAAGCTTAATGGTCGCCTGAATCCAGTCGAGGTCAAAGATATCCGCGCCCATGCTGCCCATCATGGTAAAAAAGTCCGCTACTGCGTTGTAGATGGTTTCATAAAACCATTTCAGCATGGTGTTCCAGATTACATTGGATATCTGCTCTCCGAGAAAGCTGAACACGCTGCCGATGGCGTCCCCAATCCCGCCTATGATATCGCCAAGCCAGTCAAACATATTTTTTCACCTCCGTTTCCTGTGAGCGGCAGCCTGCGGATTCCTCCGCAGAACTGCCGCTTTTATCGGCCGTATTGCTGTTTTTACAGGATCGTCCAGATATACAGCGGCGCCGTCAGGGTAAAAATCAGGCAGGCGAACAGGATACACGGCGCGGCGAACTCAAACTGCCCGTGCTTGCGATACTCGAAATAGCTTGTCCCCACCTTCACGAAAAACAGGATGGCAAGGATCATATCCACCACGGGGAATACCACATTGTTGACCACTGCCTGCACCTGCGTTTTAGCCGTGTTCCATGTGCCTTCAATGGCGGTCGCCACATCTGCGGCGAAAGCGGGTACGGCGGTGGCCGTAACCAGGAGCATGACCACCGCCGCACACGCGAGAATGCGAAGCGTTTTCTTCTTCATAAGCGATTTCCTCCTCGTAACACTTTGTCGATTTCGCTCTCCCGAACCGTTCGGGTCTTTACATTGAGGTTTTTGCAGAACTGCAGCTCCGCGGCCATCCCCTCGGTCACCGTATTGCCGAACACCCACATTTCGTCGCAGAACCACAAGAGGGACAGCCCCGCCGCCATGCCGATCTCCCGTTCCTTCGGGAGGCTGTCGTCAAGGCACTCCGCGTAGAAATGCGGCACGACCGGAGCCGTGCCGCACAGCAGAGCATATTTTGTATAGCGCCTGACCTTATGCAGGTTTTTCTCGACCTCCCCGCCGAGGGGAGCGCAGATATACACTCTTTTCATCATTTCGTCGTCGCAAGCTTTGAATCGCTCGTTTCCGCCTTATGGCGAAAAGCTCGCTCTCGCTGCTGCTCCTCCTCTCCGAAAAAAGACTCGTTTGCTTCGCCTGCATCCTTGCAAGCGCGGCCGCGACAGCTCCACTGCACTACCATCTTTTTTCGGTTACTCATTTTCATCACCCTTCTTTTTCTTTAAGTGGATGATGACGCAGGCAACAAGCCCGCCGAGAGCGACCGCGCCGAGCCCGATCCAAAAGCCGGGATTGCTATTGTCGCCTGTCTGCGGCACATCGGGCGCGGGAGGCGTGAGCTTCACCGTTTGTCCTTCGTCCTCCAAATCCGCATGGGCTGCGAGCTCCATGCCGTCGCGGTACAGGCGCTCGAATACCACAATTTCGGTTACCTCTGTAATGCCTCCGGCGTCAAAGGTGAAGGTTACCCTGATTTCGCCGTCCGGCTGTTCGGGGATGAAGGTCACTTCCGCCGTAACCTCCTTGCCGCCTGCCATAAAAGGCTCGCCCGTGGATTTATCCATAAGGATGCCTTTTATGGTGTACTCCTCGCCGGGGATCAGGTGCTTGTAGGATACGGTATCCTCGATGGTAATGCTGCCTTGGGCTGTGACCTCTTTTTTGCCCTCCGCAGCCGCCTGCGTCCCAAGCTCAGGGATGCGGTCGTTGACCGCGGTGATTTCGATAAGCTGTTCGTTTTCAGATATGGTCACGGGATAGAGCTCCGCGCCCGGCAGGAAGCCCTTCGCAGGAGCAAGTTCCCTGACAAGCCATTCTCCGTAAGGCACATCTTCAAAGGTGAAGACGCCGTCCTCGCCGGACTTTGCAGTGAGGATTGCTGTCTCTGCCGTAAATTCGGTTTCCTCCGGACGGAACAGCCCAAATAATGCGTCCGCAACGCTTTCCTTCGTTTCACGGTCGATTTTCAAGCCTTTGACCGTACCATAAATGAGGTTGTTCTTGATTGCTTCGCCCTCATTGGCCCTGATTTCCACAACGGCGGTATCCTGTCCCGCGTACACAAACTCCACAGGGTATTTTTCATCTGAGAGGAGATAATGATTGTCCGTCGCGATTTCCTTCACATACAGCTTTGCGCCGACTGGGACGTCGGTCTGAAATACAAGGCGGCCGTTTTCGCTGCAGCTTCCAATCTCCAGCAGCCCGTCCGCAGGAATTATGCTGCCGTCGGCTGCCGTCAGTTCCTCCGCGGCGAATAGCCCGAAGCGCACCGAGAGGATTTCGCCGTTCATGCCGATTCCAAACTTCTCATCCTGCTCCAGTATCTTGTCAAGGCTGATTTCCGCCTTCTGGCGCTCATTGTAGAAGGAGACTTCAGCGGAGGTCACCGCAATGTTTTCGCCCGCGTAGGTCAATTCAACGATTTCCGGCTCGCTGCTGACGGTCATGCCGTAGGCTGCCGTCACCTCATACACCGCATATTTCCCAAGGTACAGCGGCTCTGTGACCGCCGTCCCGTCAGCGCCGGTTTTCAGGCGGGCGACGATCTCGCCGTCCGCATAGCGCAGGCTGCCGTCCGGCGTGACGATATTGCCCACCGCGCGGACAACGTATTCCGTATCCGGTATCCCGCTGTCTGCGTACACCGGCTGATAGATCCCGTCCGATTCCGAGACGGAGGCGAACACCTCACCGGTCTTGCCTACTGTGATCGTACCCTTCTGCGCGAGGTTGTGCTTTTCGACCACTACGGTGGTCTGCGTGCCGTCTACCGTAAAGGGGACAGGCTCGCTGTCGAGGACATAGCCATATGCCGTGCATTGCTCGATAACTTCATAGTTTCCGTAGGGGAGCGGCTCCGGCAGCAGGAGCTTTCCTGTGCTGTCAGTGTAGTAGACATCGATATCCACAGGCGTCGGATAGTTGATGCGCTGCACAATATATTCGCCGGTATCGGTATTTCGCACCTTGAAGCCGACGCCGGGTAAGGGGATCACCTCGCCGGTTTCCATATCCTTTTTCACGATCTCCACAAGGGATTCAAACATGGCGTTGTTGATGAGATAGCGGTACACTTCTCCGTCCTCGCTGACAAACACCTCAAAGGGCGGGAGCAGCTCTCTGCCCTCCGTGCCGGAGACCTGTTTTACGGTGTAAGCGCCGTAGGGAAGGCTTTTGCTTTCGGCATAGCCGAACGCATCGCAGACAAGGACGTCCCGTTCGGATTCCTCTGCCGCCTCATAGCTTCCCGCGCTTTTCAGATAAACCTCGAATACCGCGCCTTCCTCCGGCGTTTCGATCTGCGTGCTGCCGTCGTTCATATGCTTCAGAAGCGCGATTTTTCCTTTGATGACATCCTCGCCCACGTTTACCGGAATCATATTATGCTCGATGGTAAAATTCCCAGCCTCCGCGCCGACCTCATAAACGGTTTCATCCAGCAGGTATCCTTCGCCGGGCATGATCTCCCGTATCGTCCAGTCCGAACCGCAGATATATTCCGCAGTCGTAAACGAGCCGTTTTCATCTGTGGTATACTTATCCACCAGCTCTCCGTCCTTGTACAGACCGTAGACGGCTTCCGCAAGTCTGGCGTCGCCCTGCGCCGTACCGGTTTCCCGGTCTGCCTTGGTCAGGGTGACGGTAAATTTTTTGAGGACGTTCCCGAACTCCACTGCCGTGGTTTTACCGCTGACAACGGTAATGGTGCGGCTCTCCTGCGGCACATAGCGGTCGTCGGTTTGTTCGGTTACGGTATATTCGCCGGGGGCAAGGTTTTCAAGCAGGATTTCGCCGTCTATGGTCTTTACGGTTTTATCGACGCCATTTCCCTGAATACGGAACGGCACATCGTCCACTATGCCGTCCTCTGAGGTCTTTATGATCCTGACAGATCCATAGCTGACCTTGAGGTTCAGGTATCCCGTTACCGGGTCGCTGACAGACTCGGCGTAGGTGACCACATCCTGCAGCGTGGCGCTGCTCTGAGAAACCTTCCCGTCCGACCAGGTGATAAATCCGGCGCGGACAGCATTTTTCTTTTCCGCCGTAATGGTCACGCCGTCTTCCGGCGCTTCGGCAGCGGCAATCGTCAGCGTATTGCCGCTGACAGAGAGACGGACACCCGCGTCGGAGGAGGAAAAGGAAAAATTGCCGAGTACGCCGTTTAAGTCCGTCAGGGCTGCCGTGTATTCGCTGCCGCTCCATGCAAGCTCTACCGTCTGCGCCCTGCCCGCCGTTTTCGCCATGAAGCTTGGGATTTTGGAATGGCTCTTTACGCTGGCTTCCATGCTGCTGTAATAGCTCAGAATCCGGCTGCGCAGCGGATGGTTCTCTCTGATCTGATCCAGAACGGCGTCATAGCCGCCGGCGGACACATGATTGAAATCCGAATCCCGTTCTCCGACCACCGTTTCCCATATGAGAAGCTGGGTAGCGGTAGCGTGGGCCAGCTTATCTGCGCCGTCGTTCTGGCTTCGCCATGAGGTCGAAATATTGCCGTTGTATCCGTACTGCAGGATGCGCCCGATCAGCAGCTTGATCTCATAGGGCTGGATCGTGCTGTTAAAGCTGCTGGGGTAATTCTCCCAAAAGCTCTCGTCGAAGGCGGTCAGCACATCCCCGTTGTCCAGAGGGACGCCTGGTTCAATGCAGTAGCAGATCTGCCCGGTAAACGAGCCTATGCCATGCACGGAGGTGTATGGGGTGGCGCCGGAATACCAGCCGTTCATATATTGGAGGGCGTCGTGTCCCCATGAGCCGCCGTAATCCAGATTTTCGTCCCCGTCGCGGGGGAAGGAGATGAGGTATGCCTCTATCTGCTGCGCCGCTGCCGATGCGGTCGTCGTGCCGAAGCCGAGTATCCCGGTCAGGCACAAAACGAACGCCAGCAGCAGGGACAGGCGCTTTTTTAAAGCGGTTGCTTTCATTGATCTATACTCCTTTCAGATTTGGGCGCAAAAAAAGCGCACCGCCTTTTCCGCGATGCGCCCTGCGCCTGTATATTTTGTTTTTTGGGTTATGCGTAGCCTATGAAGATATCCCATGATGTTTCGGTTCTCTGCTCCGCCCATATCCAGACGGCTGCGATGTCCGGGTCGCGGCTGTATTTGTCCAGCATCCCGCACAGATCCCGTTCCAGATATTTGCTGCCCGCACTGGCGATGATGGGATTGTCCCAGCAGCCCGTGGCTTCGCTGTCCAGCTCCAGCCCTACGCTCTGCGCGTAGCTTTTTGCGAAGGAGACCCAAGCGCTCACATCAAAGGCAGGTTCTGCCGGTTCGCCCTCCGGCTGCGCGCTTGCAGGCTCAGATTCTTCGGGTTTCGTTTCCTCCCGCGGCGCTTCGTTCTGCGCAGGCGGCGATGTCTGCTCCGGCTTCTGCGGGGGCTGCGCTTCGGGCGTCTGCGTCTGCGTCGCAGGTGTTTCCGGCGCGGCATTGCTCTCTCTTACTGGTTCTCCCTGCTGTCCGGCAGGCGTTTCGGAGATCTGCGGTGTTTTGCTTTCTTCCTCCTGCCGTATGGCTTCCTCCGCTTCAACCATCGCGGTCGATTTCGCTGAATCGGCTGCGGCAGGGGCGGTTTCCGTGCTCTCTGTGCCGGTCTTTGTATTTTCGTCGGCAGAGGAGCGTTCTTCCTCCGGCTCTGCCGGATACACGATCCGCGAAGCCATGTCCGTCCCGTCTGCTTCTCCTGCCGGCGTATGCGTTCCCGTACATCCCGCGAGGCTTATGAGGAGCGCGCCCGTAATGAGGAGCGCGTATCGTTTCATTTTTACCATACTGATCACCTCTGCCTACAAGGATACAGGAAAAACGCCGGAAGTCCAGCGAGAATGGCGATATTTTGAAAAAATCACATCCTCTGCTCGAAAGCGGGGGTTTCGTCTCCCTCCTGATCTTCCAAAGCCTGCGATTCATCCTCCTCCATATGCAGCCGCTGCTCATAGGCTTCCAGAACTGCGTCGCTGACGGCATTGCGGGAGGTTTCGTTCAGGGCGAATGCCACGTCCGAATACTGCGTATCGCCGTTTCTGTCCTTGTAGGTGCGGTACGGCATCCTTGCGAACAGGCCGTTTTTGCTGTCCATCACGGCGATATCCCGGATCACATACTCGCCGCCCAGGATCACGCTGGCGTATGCCTTGACGCGGTTGTCCTTTCCGATAAAACGATCAATTTGTGCTTTTACTTTCATTCTGCAACCTCCTTTCTACTATAGTCGTTTTTTCACCGCCCTGTTGCTCCGCCCATTTTACGGACAGATGGATGAGAGCGGCGCGCTGCTCGTCGGCGGAGAGACCGTCCAAGAACTGCATCAGCGTGATGCCGTCCGCCTGCTTCTTGACAGCAGGCTGTGTTCCTTGGCAGTTGTCGCATATTTTCTCCCGCCTGACCACAACCGTGCGGCCGTCCTGCTCGGTAAAGGACAGCACGTCGTTGTACTGAAAGCCAACGCGCCGTCTGATTTCATAGGGGATCGTGATCCTTCCTCGTTTGCCCAACACACGGTACAGCTTATTCATCTTCGTCCTCCTCTCCGGTCATCTGCTCCTTCAGGCATTCGCCGCAGCAGGGGCAGCAGTAGGGGCAGCCCTCGCAGTCCTCGTTGTAGGCTTCACAGAATTCATCCTCCGGCGCCTTCTGAATGATGATGCGCCTGCCGTCCACAAATGCCTCCGCCGCCGCGCCGGGGATCAGGCCGATTTCCATCAGCGCCTCGGAGGGCACGGGGATCAGTTCAAATTCATATCGTTCCATTGTAAAGTATCCTTTCGTTTAAGATTTGTTCGGGATCAAAACCCGCGTCGTCGAACAGCGTGAGCTGGAGGCAGGATCGGGCAAGCTCGGTGGTGTCATAGTTGGCGATCAGCAGTTCGGGGTACTGCTTCCCGTTGTCATACCGCTGCGCGATATTGGAGAGCCTTGTCGTCCCCTCGATCACGACACCGGGGCGGGCGTACAGCTCCCGGATATATGGGCAGTCGTTGTAGGAGAGCAGGAATTTGCCCTTGATGCCAAACAGGGCTTCCGCCAATCCCTGATGGTCAAAGCCGTCTGCGGACACCGCTTCATAGTACTGATCCGCCTGGTAATACGGCGGATCGCAGTAAAAGAAGCTCTCCGGCCGGTCGTATTGGGAAATGAGCTTTACGCAGTCCTTGTTCTCCACAATGACCTTCTGCAGCCTGCCCGCCGCCGCTTCTATCAGGGGAAAGTTGTTCCACATGGCGTGGGGCTGGCTGCCGAAGGTGGAGGTTCCGGCTGCGTAGCTGTATCGGATCAGCGCATAGTAATAGGCGGCTCTGCGCACATCGGGCAAAACCGCCTGCGAATGAAGCATCTGCTTCATATATTCAAAATCAAGGCGGGAGTTAAGCAGATACCGCAGCTCCCCGCAGAGCTTCTCCGGCTGCTCCCGCACACACCGGTACAGATTGACAAGGTTGCCGTTAAAATCGTTGAACACTTCAAAATCGTTTCCGGGCGGCTTGTGGAACAGCACCCAGCCTGCGCCGCCGAACACCTCGATATATCTCTTGTAACGGAGTGGAAAGCGGGCGAGGATTTCGTCCCGAAGGGCTTTCTTGCCGCCCACCCATGCCATAAAGCTGTTGATGGGATCACCTCCTTTACGGAGGCGTCCTGCGCGTATGGAGACCGCGAAAACAAAAGGAGCCGTTTTCCATGTACGGTGTTCCATACACGCAAAACGGCCTCTTTGGTTTTTTCAGCTTTTCTCTGTTACCAGCCCTTCATATACATCCACTCCGTTTCCTGCGGTTCGCTTAAACGGAGGAATTCTCCGAGCGTCTGCTCCTCGCCGGTAAAATTGGGTTCCGTATCCTCGGTAAAGGAGATATATCCCTGTTTTCCGAAGTCCAGCGGCTCTTTTGTGATCACGCTGCCGCCGTGATTGACGCCGGCCTTCGGCTCAACCGAGCAGAAGCGCCCGCCGTCATCGCTGTGACGCAGATGATAGCAATACATTCCTTGCGGGATATCCGCGTCCGTCAGCCTGTCGTTGGAAAACAGGGCGGGCTTGCCGAGCAGCTCGATCTTCTGGAATTCCTCGTTTTCCACGCAGATATATTTTGTTTCGGCGGCGTTCAGGCACAAATCCCTATCGGCAGGATCGCACTCCCACATCCGGCAGGCAAATTCAATGGCTTCCTTTTCGCTTTCAGGGAAGTATTCCTCAATTCTCTCACCATCCCGATAGCTGTACCTGCCACAGTTTTGCCCGATATCCTCGTCCGCCCACTCGTGCTCCATCTCTACGCCGGGAAACATCTCCGTCAGCCTTTCGAGGATGGGATGCGGCGCAGACCATGCCGTCTGGAAATACAGCATATCGCCGTCATGGTAATCGATTTTGTCCCCTTCGTATCCGTAGGCGTTCCATTTGGTTCCCCAATTGCGAACGCACCACTCGTACCAGGTGGGAGCGCCGTACTGCCGGATATTGTTCCAGGCGCTTCTGCCGAGCTCCCATTCGTCCCGCCTGATATCTGTCCTCTGGCAAAGGAAGGCTTCCTCGCTTTCCGCGGGGATGCTCTCAAGAGCTTTGACAGCGTCATCGGCGGGCCGCCCGAAGGTATACGCCTCAATAAAATCCCGATATGCCTTCAGCCCTCTGTCCGTCTGGCTGCCTGCTTCGATTCCAAGGCTTTCAGGCATGGGGATGATTTTGTTGAAATCCACCGAGCCGATCCCGGCCTCATCGGATTGGATCGCCTCCAGCATTTCACGGATTTTTACGGGATCGCCCTGCAGTGAGATATGGTTTACTACATGGTTCGGCATTCCTTTTCACCTCCGTCATCTGCATAAATCGTACAGGAAGTCCTGTCCCAGTTCTTCTGTCCTTACCCTGATAAGCTCCGGATGGAACAGGTCGGTCTGCATGGCGGAAACCTCCTGTCCGAGCAGGAAATCTGCGAGGAAGCTCTCGCCGCCGATCTCGACAGCCTGCCTTTCGCCGTCAAGCAGCGCGCGGCTGTCCTCCGGCGTAAGCCGGATTTCTCCTGCCGGAGTCATGATCTCAAAGACCGACGACGGCTCGCTCATCAGCTGCCCTCTGACGGTACGCATAAGCGATTCCTGTTTCAGCCTGCGGGTTTCCGCCCTCCTGATCCCTTTCGAGACGATGGGGACGAAGCCCTCCGTATCCTCGCAGATATCCTTAAACCGGCTTCCGAAATCTTCGAGCAGCGTCAGATTGTTTGCATAGCAGAAGAAGCCGCCCGCCTCGCAGTCGAACAGAATCCTTTGGATATTCGGATCGTCCTTGAAGGCTTCCCGGAACGCCGCCTCCCACTCGTAGCCGCTGCCGTGGGTTCTCAGCCCGTTTTTGCTGTATGCTGGCTCGCCGCATTCCGCCGCGTAAGCGTCGAACGCGTCCTGACAATACGGATAATACTCGTCCCCAAGCAGATCCAGAGGCAGGCACAGGCTGAATTCGCCGTTATCGTGTTCTACGATATACCAGGGGGCGTTCCCTTTGTTGAACGCCTCAATCCTTTGTTTAACCTCCATTGCTGTCACATCCTTTCACACCATAATTTTCGTTATACAGCTCTTTGATTTTCCGCCCGATAGCGGAAATGACGGGAACGCTGACTGCGTTGCCCGCCATTTTGTATAGCCGACCGTCCGAGAGACCTGTTGCGGCCGCTTTATTAAATTGTTCATCGGTGAAGCCCTGCAGGCGCCAACATTCAATCGGCATGAGCTTTCGGATTCTGCCTTTGTGCCATACGCCGTGCCGATCCTGTGCCGTGATGGTGAACATCGGCTCGTTGGGTTCTTTTACTCTGCGCCCCTGCTGCCTGACTTTTTCCCTGTCGGGTGTAAGGATCGCTCTCGGCTCATCGGTCACAAGAACGGCAGAGTGTTCGCCTCTGTGGTTGCTGACTCCGCTGTCCTGCCTTGCCGTAATGCATCGGGCGGTATCGGTAATGATGGGATCGGGATTCATATCGATAAAATACAATCCTGTTTTGCCGCCCCAGCCTCCGGAGCCTGCGCATTGAGTGCAGGCTGTTCCGTTGGGATCATAGACTCTCGATCCCTGCGGCCCTGAGATAAGTTCTTTAAGATTTTCCGCATTGCCGCAGGCGAGAGGAAATACCGTTCCGGTACTTCGTCCTCCAAGACTTGCGACAATATACAGCCGCCTTCGCTGCTGCGGGACTCCGAAATTTGCGCTGTTATGCACACACCATTCAACACCATACCCCAGTTCAACAAGCGCGGAGAGGATGGTTTCAAATGTCCTGCCCCCGTCATGCGATAGCAGACCGGGGACGTTTTCCATGAGAAGATATGCAGGCCGTTTCGCCTCAGCGATTCGGGCAATCTCAAAGAAGAGAGTTCCTCTTGTATCTGCGAAGCCGAGACGGCGGCCTGCGACTGAAAACGACTGGCAAGGGAATCCAGCGCAGATGAGATCGATATCGGGCAGGCCGTTCGGGTTGATGGTTCTCGCGTCTTCAAAATACAGTTCTCCTTTCGGCTCATAGATGGCGTTGTACGCCTGATTTGCATATTTGTCGATTTCGCAGTGACCGACGCATTCAAAGCCGCCAGCCGCTTCCAGCCCCGAACGGAAACCGCCGATCCCTGCGAACATATCAAAAAATCGGATTGACATAGGGCATCACGCCCTTTATTTTCACATCATCCTTTCCTTACTGCATTTTCATACCGAAATCCTGTGCTTCGCTCATTTCCTGTTCTTCTGCAAGCTCCTGTTCCGTCAGCCTTCGAAAGCTGTCCTCGCCGGGAACAACGCCAAGCTGTCTGCCGCTATCAAAATCACAGTGCAGCGTTCCCGTGTCGTCCACCGCCCTGACCGTACCTCTCGTGTTAGGTTCGATGGGGCGGGGATCATCGCCCATCTGCAAGAGCATAATCCTTGTGCCGGGCGGGTAGTTGTCTTTCATACGCTGTGCAAAGCGCCGTTCTGCTTCAAAATTGTTCATCCCATTCCATCTCCATTCCAAATAGTTCTTCCGGCGACCAGGTAAAACTGAACTCCGCATTTTCCATTTTCGTGCAGTGGTCAGTGAGAAAATGGTCATCCGTTTCCATTCGCTTCAAAAAGTAAGCGATCTCTTGAGGGGAGGCGTCCACGATTTCCCCCTCGCCGTAAAGATACCCCTCCGCATGGACGGATACCTCTGATTCCTCGCGCAGCAAGTTGACAAAATCATCAAAGTCCGTCCATCCTTCCATTTCATCGTATTCCTTTGGGATGTCGCTGACGAGCATTTCGATTTTATCTTCATTGGCAGTTACGGTAACTGCCGAAAAAAGCAAGGCCATATCTCATATCCCTCCCATCTGCTGTTCTTCGAAGCCGAGATTATCAGACATTCTCTGTCGGAAATCTGTTTCGTTTTCCATAAAATAATCATCGCCGCTGTGCCAGAAAGACACATAAATATCTCCGTCATTGGTCTTGATTTCACGCTGTTCCAGACCTTCTCCAAAGCCGTCCGCCGCCTGACCGATCAGTTCGCCGATCCATTCCTGTTCTTCTGCCGGTGAGAAGGGTTCCCGAAGCCCTGTGCGTATTACGCCGTACAGCACGCCGTTCACATTTTCCACATCCCAATCGGCAGAGATGAGCTTTGCCTTTGCACCTACGCTGCCATGAAAATAGTCCGCCATATTATGAAGGTCTTTCTCCTGTTCTCGCTTTACAAGCTCACGGATCGCCTCCTCGTTGGCAATGCCGCAGCCGTTGTCCACCTCGTACCAGTCTCCGTATTCTTCCTCTGTCATGTGAATTTGAAGGGGACAGTAATAGCTGACGGTTACGCCGATCAGTTCTTCGGTCATGGCTTTGATATCCGCCATGACTGCCTGCGGGGAATGATACTGACCGTGGACGATATGCTGTTCCAGTTCCTCCAAAAGCTCCTGTCTGGCATTCTCCACCATGTGGGCGCACAGGTTGGCGTCCTCCAATGAATGGGACGGCTTGAACAGTACCGCCAGGCTGTTGCCGATATCCGAATCGGCAAAGAGTTTTACACGAATAGGGCTTTCTTCATCGTCTTTGATGGGAATATCCCGCAATCGGCTGCGGATACCGATCTGCGCAAGCTCATATTGGAGGGTGAAGGGGTCAGACGGCAATTCCAGGACTGCCGTTTGATTTCCGTTTTGGATCAGGGCGTTAAGCATAGCGCACCTCCGTATTATTTAAGATTGCAGTGCCATAACGGGCGATGGTACCCGCCTTCACAATCAGGCGGAAGGCGTTGTCGGAGATAATACCGTTGTCCGCCAGCTCGCACAGCGATATCTGTTTCTCGCCGGTTTGGATTTCCTTTGCCGCTTTCCACAGGGCATAGCCGTCTGTGGAGATAGCTCCGAGATGGACGCCTTTTAAATCGACCTTGCCGTTATCTGTCAGGAACGGTTTTGTTTTCTGCCACAGGGCTTTATCGGCGGTCAGCAGATACAAAACGGCGAGAGCCTTTTTGCCGGGCTTTCGCAGATTTAATCGCTCTGCTTCAAATATCTGCTTGTGCCGGTTGCTTTGGAATATCATGTCTGCATCATCCTTTCGGTTATATATTTGTGACAGGCGTTTTTGGAACGCCGTATTTTTAGCGTCCTTGAAAACGGCTTTTGCCGCTTCGCCAATAGTAGCTGCGCCGCATCCAAGCCGGATATCCAACACAGGACAGAGCGTCAAGGCGCATCCATTTTTTCTGTAGTAGAGACAAAGCCTGCAGTCGCAGTCTTTCCCGGTGTATTTGTATGGGCTTCGAATTCGACCGCCGCCTTTCTGGCTGCCGCAGGGCAGCTTTTTCATGATCGCCTCCATGCTGTTGAGGGAGGGAGTATCGGTAAAGTACATTGTGTCTTCTCCTTTTCGTAAAATGAAAAAAGCCCGAAGTCTTTTGCAAAACTTCGGGCGGTGTAACGCAAAAAAGGCAGACAAGTTTTTGAGAACCTGTCTGCCGTTTAAAGCAGTTATTCTGTTGTACGGGAGTTCAAATCTATCCGCAAAGCAAAAACGGGCGTTTTATATCTACGAATATGCATCCCCAAATCCCGGCGTTTGGGCAGCAAAAAACCCCGATAAAATCGGGGTTTTTGCGGAACATATCTTTTTTATGTTCCTATTATGGCAAATGACTCTAATTTTGATAGAAACCCGTTAAGGGGGTGCAATTACGGTTT
>OLPV01000824.1_pt1 | contig 24838 bp, 20 predicted proteins | sample 1671961 | NCBI WGS metagenome assembly OLPV01 (sample SAMEA3136630, study PRJEB25190) | human gut metagenome | biome: human gut; feature: human-associated habitat; material: faeces | place: Austria | collected 2013
CTGCGTACCATAAAGGCAAACTTACATGGCTTTCTCTATACCTTTCGCATGTGCCCTCACACATCTCACAATCCTTACGCTGTGCAAGTGGAATATTTATTTCTTGGTGTCTTCTGCCTCTGCATCAGACTTCTCAACCTCTGCAATTGCATTCTTATGCATTGGAATACGGCAGTTCTTATTGTTACCGAACTCAACAATAACGGTATCATCTACCACGTCTAATACGACTCCGTAGAAACCACCGGTAGTCATGATATTATCACCCGGCTGAATACTGTTTCTTAATGCGTCCTGCTGTTTCTGCTGTTTCTTCTGTGGACGAATTAAAAGAAAGTAGAAAATACCACCAAATAATGCGATATATACGATCCAGAATAATGCAGACTGTCCACCGGTAGCCTGAGTTGTTGCTGCTGCTTTGTCTAAAAACATTGTTAACATAATTTGTTCTCCTTTTCTTCTTAGAAAATATATTGATAAATAGTAAGACTATCACTATTCTCCCTGTTCAAAACCATCTAAGCGCATCTTCTTATATTCCTGATAACGCTCCTGCTCGATTGCGTCACGAATCTCACTCATCATATTATTATAAAAATTCAAATTATGCAAGACGCAAAGACGCATTCCCAACATTTCTTTTGCTTTTAATAAATGCCGGATATATGCTCTCGAATAATTACGGCAGGCTGGACAATTACACTCTTCCGAGATTGGGCGACTGTCTAACTCATACTTTGCATTGAACAGGTTCAGTTTCCCATGGTTCGTATACACATGTCCATGACGGCCATTTCGGCTTGGGTATACGCAATCAAAGAAATCAACACCCCTGTCAACCGCCTCTAAAATGTTAGCAGGTGTTCCAACTCCCATCAGGTACGTCGGTTTATCTTTCGGCAGATAAGGCACCGTCTCCTCAATAATATGGTACATCTCCTCATGTGTCTCACCTACTGCCAGACCTCCGATAGCATATCCGTCCAGATCCAGCTCAGATATCGCTTTGGCATGTTCAATACGAATATCCTTAAATATTGCTCCCTGATCAATACCGAACAATAACTGGTTTTTGTTAATCGTATCTTCCAAAGAATTCAGACGGTTCATTTCGGTCTTACATCTGACGAGCCATCTGGTAGTTCTGGCAACGGAATCTTCCACATACTTACGTTCTGCCAAAGCCGGTGCACACTCATCAAATGCCATTGCAATTGTCGATGCCAGATTTGATTGAATCTGCATGCTCTCCTCCGGTCCCATAAATATCTTGCGCCCGTCTATATGAGAATTAAAATATACACCTTCTTCTTTGATTTTACGAAGGCCTGCTAATGAAAATACCTGAAAGCCGCCTGAATCCGTGAGGATTGGCTTATCCCAGTTCATAAACTTATGCAGACCGCCTAACTGCTTGACAATATGATCTCCCGGTCTTACATGAAGATGATAGGTATTGGAAAGTTCAATCTGCGTTCCAATCTCCTGTAAATCCGTTGTAGCAACGGCACCCTTAATTGCCGCAGCCGTTCCGACATTCATAAATACCGGAGTCTGCACTGTTCCATGAACAGTCTCAAAAGTGGCACGTTTTGCATTGCCATCTTTTTTTATAACCTGATACATATTTTATCCCTTTCTAATTCCAGAATCTACTCTCTGATGTTCTAATCACTCCATACCATATAAAAATACCATTCCATAATCATTGATAAGGCATTTAAACACTAACGGATATTATACTTTGCCCGACCTTAAATGTAAACCTTTTCTTTTTTCTCTATAGTATTCCCTCAAACGTTCCGAAATAATAATTGGTTAGATTGGTACTCGAACAAGGATGTTCACACCTGATGCAGTCAGGACTCATTAAGAGAAACACTGCAAAAAAATGGTTAGACTGGAAAACATTTTGAAAGGGTGAGAAAATGAAGATTGATTCAAGTACAGTCCAGATGGACACAAAACGAAACTATTCACAAGGAGTATCTGTAACACAGGGAACTAAAATGGAACAACCAGGAACCGGTGCGACCAGCTATTCCTCTAACACATTTGCATTTCAATATACGCAAATATCAATGGCGCATTATTCTGCAAACGGATCTGCAACCTATGATTCCTACACGCCTTCCCAAACCGGCCAAGCATCGGATCATCCGCTGGCATCCGGCCTTTACAGTAACATGTTGCACCAAAGCCGAACTTTGGAAGAAACCAAATCAGCTCTTGAACAGTTCCACGAAGAACTCATTCAAAGAATTGAAGAATTTATGGAGCGTATCCGGCAACAACTTCTCGGTATTACGGTTTCTGATGACAGTGGTATTTTAGACATCACCACAGACTCATCCCAACCGGGCAGTTTATGGTGTCGGACGGACTACACACAATTAACCGTCACCGAATCGGAAACTACCAGTTTTTCAACAACCGGCAGCGTCATCACCGAAGACGGACGCTCTATCGATTTCCGTATGACAATGGAAATGAGCCGTTCATTTGAATCCAGTATGGAACAAAGTCACACCGGAACGCAATATATCCTGACAGATCCACTTGTGTTCAAACTAAATGATGCCCCTGATACAATTGAAGATCAAACCTGGTTTTTCGATATTGACGGTGACGGAACAAAAGAAGAAATTGCAAGCCTCTCAGAAGGCAACGCTTTTCTTGCATTAGATCGCAATGACAACGGTATCATTGATGACGGAAACGAACTGTTTGGTGCCAAAACCGGTAACGGTTTTCAAGAATTAGCAGAATTTGACGAGGACGGTAATGGATGGATTGACGAAAATGATTCCATATATTCCAAATTAAAGATCTGGACAAAAGACGCAAACGGCAACGACCGGTTAATGTCCTTATCTGATGCGGATGTTGGCGCCATATATCTTGGTGCTGCAAATACGCAATTCAGCCATACCAGCGAAGACAATAAAGATGTAAAAGCTGTTGTACGCCAGACCGGATTTTATCTGCATGAATCCACCGGTTCTGCAAGCAGCATCCAACAAATAGATTTCGCATCACACCCTCGCACAGCGTAAGTTTTTTGGGAGATAACGTGAATGGCACATGCCCGAAAACGTAAATAAAGCCATGTACGTTTGTCTTATATGGTTAAGCAAGGCATTCTGATTACGCCGGTGCTTGGTGAGGTTCTTACGAACCTAGCACCGCTGCGTATGAAGCATAGCGCAAGCGTGCCTGCGTACCATAAAGGCAAACCAACATGGCTTTCTCTATATCTTTTCGCATGTGCCCTCACACATCTCACAATCCTTACGTTGTGCAAGGGTAAAGGTTTACTCGTTGCGGATTGCCGCAAGTGGACTTAACTTGGTTGCACGTTGTGCCGGGAAGAAACCTGCAATCATTCCGATTAACGTTGAAAATACAATTGCAAGTGCGACAAGCCAGAGTGGGATTGCAGAAATACTTACATTACTTCCATATCCTTCTAACATATCCCCCATAAACCGAGGCGCGATCACTTTATTTAATACGATGGACAGCACATAACTCAAAATAATACCTGCCACTCCACCTAAAAATCCAATAAATGCAGCTTCAGCCAAAAACATGGAACGAATATTGCCAAGTGCACAACCGAGCACCTTCATTACACCAATTTCTTTTGTTCTCTCATAAGTAGACATCGTCATTGTATTCGCAATACTGATGGCAGCGACCAACATCGCAACCGCACCAATTCCACCAAGAACTGCTTCAATAATCATAAACTGTTTCTCTGTCTCCTCGATCCATTCCTTGTTTGTTTCTCCATAATATCCCATATCCTGAATATCCTGAAGAACGGCCTCTACATTTGAAGAATCATCTACATTTACGACAAACTGGGAATATTTGAGATCTCGATACGGTTTTCCTTTTTTGTCTGTCGGCTGTCCCGGAATCACCTGATTCTCTGAATAATTCTTCTTTAAAAATGCCTTAAGACTATCAATATCCGTATAACAGTTATAAGAAAATTCTGTATAATCTGTATCCGTACCGGCTGTTATTCCCGCAACCTTGATTGGAACTTTTTTCATATCCGGTGTAAAAGAGGTATAGGACATCGAATCTTCTCCCATATCTCCAATCCCGTCGTATTCCAATCCGCTGTCACCTGATGAAATATTCTCCGTTGTTGGTTCCTGTGTTCCCACACTATTCTCCGTCGTAGAAGATGGGGCATCGTCATCTGCATCATCATCCTGTGCTTTTGTTGTTCCGATATCATCCAGGGAAAAATCATCACTTGCGGAAAAATCATCTGCCCCTTCCGTAAACGCAGAATCTACCACATCTACAAGTGAGTTATCTGAGGAATCATCTGTCACATTTGTCGTGTCGTCACCTGCAACGTCATCTGAAGTAATACCGCCAAACATCTGATCTTTCATCAGATCTACATCCGGAGCCTCATTATTCTCCCAATATGGATATTCACCCGTTGCCGATTCAAAGAAGGAATCCGAAAGTACCTGATTACCAACGATCAGAGAAAGACTTCCACCATTTTCTGTATCCGGTGTACTTCCCTCTTCCAATTCAATTTCCTGCAGATTCTTCTGTGGAATTCCAATCACCGTTACAGAATCCGCCTCATATTTACCCACCTGCAAAGGCATACTATAAGTCAATTGCGGTTCAACAGAATCTACGTGTTCCATATCAAGAAATGTCTGCATGGTATCATCATCTAACAAACGTTCCGACATACCACTGTCATCACCGCCTGTAACCATGATTTCCGTCAGCCCGCCAGCCGAGCTGACCTGACTCACCATCGCCTGCTTCAGTCCAATACCCAATGACAACATAACCACAATGGATGCTGTTCCGATGATAACACCCAGGACAGTTAATAACGTTCTCATTTTTCTACGCCAAAGGTTGGTCAGACTCATTCCAAGGATATCAGAAATCTTCATGTTCCTTATCTTCCTCTCCATTTGCAAAATCAAATGATCCCGTGTCATTGCCTTCTACACGGATCGTATCATCCTGTTCTTTGTTTTCCTCTTCCTGTAACAGCCCATCACTTACACTAAGCAGACCATCTTCGTCCTCGTCCTCGGCTGCTAACAATTCTGCCATTTTTTTCTTTCTCTTTTTAACAATGATCACTACAATTACGACGATCACAGCGAGCACAACTATGCCAATAATAACATACACCCACCATGCAGGTCCTTCGATATATTCTGCATCCTCATAGTCATCCGTTACATCACCTGACATATCATCTATCGCATCCTCACCTACGCTGCACGTTACATCCTGTTCGATCTCTGACGCAGTTCCTTCTGAATCCTCATAAGAAATAACAACTTTAACCGTACCTTTATCTGAATTATCCGCAGCACCTGTCACATTTACCGTTGCATATGCAGATGAATTAGCAGCGATATTACCCACATAACATTCATCACTGGTAACCGCATCATCCTTTGTGTTGACCTTAACATTGTAAATGCCGGCACCACTCTGATTGTTAATCGTAAACATCAGGCTTCCCTGGGAGCCAATCCCGATTGATTCCGGAGACATGCTCACATCTGTGATACCTAATTTTACTTCCTGGTATACCGGAATATATACACTTTCCCCTGCCGTAAAGGAATTGCCATTGCCATCATCAAAATCGCCCTTTACTACCAGCCGATAGTTCTTCTGTGCCAATTCTGCAGATGTCTTCAATTCAATCTCAACATCACCCGTCTCACCTGCAGCAATCTTATCAACAAATACTGCATTGGAACCGGATGTCGGCAAGAAGTTACCTGCCTCATCACCAACTAAAAACTTGGCATTACAGACATTAGTCGTTTTAGAGGAATTCTGAATGTGAATCTTGATCTTGAAACTCTGTCCTGCCATAATCTTTTTCGGATCTGAATCATAGCCGGTAATGATCAGCTTCGGTGCCTCTGCCTCCCCGCTTGAATCACTTCCGGAACTGCCATCATCAGTTGGTGTATCCGGGATATCCGTATCATCCGGTGTTGTATCTGTTTCACCATCCGTCTTTCCACCTGTAGTGCTTTTGTTTCCTTTTGTTGAAGATTTGCTTCCGTCTATTGAGAAATAGATATTAATCGTCTTAATTACATAATAATCTTTGGTCGTTCCATCGGAACCGGTTTTCGAATATTCCCCAATAAACTTGACACTCTGGTATCCACTTTGCAGATCCGATCTTGCTGTCATCTTATATTCAGCCGGCAACACAGCCTGCTTATTGGCATCATCTGCTTTGATCACCTTATAAGCGTCCCCGCTTGTTTCAAATGGGAACATAGAATCAATCACCGGATAAACACTCTTTAATTTGATCGTACCGGAATCACTCGACTTCAAATTGAAAGAAATCTTAACGCTCTTACCAATCGTTCCGGCAATCGACTTTGTTACATCAATTCCGACATCTGAATTTTTTCCAAGTGTTCCATTTGCATCAATGTTCGTATTCTCTGTCGACTCCTGTGTGGTTGTCTGCGTTGCATACACAGGTACTGCCTTCATCAATGGGCTTCCCATAAGAGAAACACTCATCAACAATACCATTATTCTCTTTGTAACTGTATTACTCCATCGTTTCATTTCTATTCTCCTTTGCATCCGGATTCCTTCTATCTTCTATATCAATAATCTCACCATCCACAATCCGGATTACTTTATCCGCAATTGCCGCAAGACTATTATCATGTGTTACCATAACCAGTGTTTTTTTGTGTTCATTTACAATGTGACGCATCAGGTTCATCATCTCTTTTGATGTTCTTGAATCTAAGTTACCGGTCGGCTCATCCGCAAACATGATCTTCGGATTCACAACCAACGCTCTTGCCATACCAACTCGCTGCTGCTGACCTCCTGACATCTGATTAGGTTTATGCATTGCATGTTCCTTCAGTCCCACCATTCGAAGCATCTTCATTGCCCGTTTCAGTCGGATCGGTTTGGGGATTCCCCGGAATGATAACGGAAGTGCAACATTCTCCAGTGCATTCAGCGTTCCTAACAGATTAAATGATTGAAAGATAAATCCAACATTTTCTCTGCGGAACTTAACGAGCTGCTTCTCATTCATCTTCTCTATATGTTGTCCTGCAATCACAATCTCACCACTTGTCGGTTTTTCCAATCCTGCTAACATATTCAGCAACGTGGACTTACCGGAACCGGATGTACCTACGATTGCACAAAACTCCCCTTCCTGTACGTCAAAATCAACACCATTCAGGGCACGCACCTGCGTAGTTCCTACTTTGTAAATCTTATGTAAGTCCGTCACATGTATGACAACCTTTGACCGGTCATCTGCCTGACCGCGGCGGATCTTTGCATCATTATTATCCAATCTGTCATCCTCCTGCTTTGATTAAAATGCCTTCTGGCTGATGCATCCCAATCAAATAACTATACCCGGGTTTGGACAACCAAACCCGGGTACATTATATCACATTTCTCAATAATGAACAGTTTTTTTAGTATAGTTCACAAAAATTTAATTTTTACAATTGTTCTAATTCCTGCATCCATAACGCAACGCTTGCATCACTTGGCATCCGGAGATCTCCACGCGGGGACAGGGAAACCGTTCCGACCTTTGGTCCATCCGGCACACAGGAACGCTTGAACTGCTGGGAGAAAAACCTTCTATAAAATGTCTTCATCCATTTCAGAATTGTCGCGTTATCATACACATCGGCAAACGTCTTCTGCGCAATCCGATAGATCTTACCCGGACGATATCCAAAACGCATATAATAATACAGATAGAAATCATGCAATTCATATGGTCCCACAATATCTTCTGTCTTCTGGGCAATCTCTCCGTTTTCCGGTGGAAGCAGCTCCGGACTGACTGGCGTATCTAACACATCAAACAATACCACCGAGGTCTTCTCATCCGTATTCTCTGCATAATACTGTACCAGATACCGTACCAGTGTCTTCGGGATGGATACATTGACTGCATACATGGACATATGATCTCCATTATAGGTCGCCCATCCAAGCGCCATCTCCGACATATCTCCGGTTCCGATCACCATACCGTTATTCTTATTGGCAATATCCATCAGAATCTGTGTACGCTCTCTTGCCTGACCATTCTCGTACGTCACGTCATGCACATTCTCATCCTGTTCAATATCCTTAAAATGCTGCCGCACCGCATCAACAATCGGGATCTCTTTGAGTGTCGCGCCAAGGCATCGTGCTAACTCTAACGCATTCTGATAGGTCCGGTCTGTCGTTCCAAAGCCCGGCATAGTCACCGCAATAATGTCCTTATGATCCATACCAAGCAGATCGTAAGCCTTGACCGTCACCAATAATGCCAGTGTCGAATCCAGACCTCCCGAAAGCCCGATCACCGCAGTCTTACATCCCGTATGCTTCAACCGCTTGCGTAGTCCCATTGCTTGTAATGTGAGAATCTCTTCACAACGCTGGTTCTTCTTATGTGTATCAGAAGGTACAAACGGTGTCCTTGAAAAAACTCTTGTAAGCTCCGTGTCCTCTAATTCACAAGTGAAATAAACTTCGCAATAACCATTATCCTTATTCGCAAAAGTAGTTGCTTTCCTGCGTTCCGCAGCTAACCGTTTCACATCAAGTTCCGTCACGGTCATCCCATGCTCAAATAATGCCGACTGCGCTAACACCGTTCCATTCTCTGCAATCAGGTTGTGTCCACTGTACACCAGATCCTGTGTAGATTCATCATTTCCTGCATCTGCATAAATGTAGCCGGCTATAAGCTTTGCTGACTGCATAGCAACCAGATTCCGCCGATACTGCGGTTTGGTTGCAATCTCATCACTTGCGGATGGATTACAGATCACCGTAGCACCCGCTAATGCATGCCGTACCGATGGTGAATCCGGCACCCACAGATCCTCGCAGATCTCTCCTGCAACCACAAACTCCGGCATATTCTCGCAACTCATCAAAATATCCGTTCCAAATAATACTTCCTGTCCGGCAAACTCTACTACAATCGGTTCTCTCATTCCAACGGCAAAATGTCTTGCCTCATAAAATTCCTGATAATTGGGAATATATGTTTTCGGGATCATGGAAAGAATCTCTCCACCCTTACAGAATACTGCCACATTATATAACTGGTTCCTATAGGGAAATGGCATTCCGACTACATACAAAATATCCATTGCCTTTGTAGCATCTAACAACCGTACCAATTCTCTCTCACATCCGGTCAAAAGGGCATCCTGCAGGAACAAATCTCCACAGGTATAACCGGAAATACACAGTTCCGGAAATACCAGTAATTTGACATGCATCTTCTCCGCATCCCGTATCGTTTGTTCAATCTGACTTCCATTATATACACAATCTGCCACCCGAAGTTCTGGAGCAGCAGCCGCAACCTTGATAAAACCGTCTTTCATGTTCCAATCCTTTCCGCATACTTACTTTGTATATAGCTTTTTCTTAATCAGATTAATCATACAGATTTTTTTACCAAATTCACAATCTCCTGCACCATTTCCGGTTCCGGCATAGAACGGATAGCACCCTTCTTAGTGGTTACAAGGTATGCTGCCGCATTTGCTGTCTGCAACATCTCCGTAAGTTCCGCATCTGTCAGATGGTCAATATCATGATCTAGGACATAATTGAGAACACATCCCCCGAATGTATCACCGGCTCCTGTTGTATCAACCGTTCCACCAAGCAGATAAGATGGTACAAATACCTTTCTTCCCTGATAGTAGGAATAACTGCCATCTGCACCCGCTGTTACATTCAACAGGCGGATATTTGGATACTGTTCCTGCAGCATTGCTGCACCTTTATCAAAATCAGAGGTTCCGGTCATGAATTCAATCTCATTATCCGAGATCTTCAGAATATCACACTGGCTCATGCCATATGCAATCTGCTCTTTCGCATCATCTAAGCTGCTCCAAAGCGGAGGTCTTAAATTCGGATCAAAGGAGATCAGCAATCCATTCTCTTTTGCTGTTGCAATTGCTTTCTTAGTCGCATTCCGGACTACCTCATCCGTCATGGAAAGCGTTCCAAAATGAAAGATTCTGGCATCTGCGATCTGCTCACAGGAAAGCTCCTCTGAACGGAGCATCATATCCGCTCCCGGATGCCGGTAAAAAGAGAACTCCCGGTCTCCATTCTCAAAGTTCTTAACAAATGCCAGCGTTGTATTGTAATAAGGATCCACCACAAGACCCTCATGTGCAATTCCTACTTCATCTAATATACCTGTCAGCATCTTGCCAAATACATCATTACCCACTTTGCCAACAAATGCACACGACTTACCAAACTTCTTAAGAATCGCTAATACATTACAAGGGGCACCACCCGGATTTGCCTCAAACACCGGATTGCCCTGTTCGCTGTTTCCATAGTCTGTAAAATCAATCAATAACTCGCCAAGAGCAACTACATCATACTTTTTCACAATTGTTCCTCCTGTTATGCCTGTGCCTCGATCACATCTGCCATATCATACATACCAGCCGGCTTACCTGCTAAGAACTTGCCAGCCTCAATTGCACCCTTTGCAAAGACAGACTTCGAATAAGCGGTATGATTAAATGTGATCACCTCATCCGTTCCTGCAAAGATGACATCATGTATACCCACGATCGTGCCACCGCGAACCGATGAAATACCGATCTCCTTGTCCGGACGCTGTTCACTTCTAGTACTTCTGTCATATACATACTCATACTCATTGCCAAGTGCCTCATTGACAGAATCTGCTAACGCAAGAGCGGTACCGCTTGGTGCGTCCTTTTTCAGACGGTGATGCTGTTCTACTACTTCAATATCATATCCGGCATTGCCAAATACTTTAGCTGCATCTTTTAACAGCTTCAGTAATGTATTGATTCCCAAAGACATATTCGCAGACTTCAAAATAGCAACCTCTTTACTTGTCTTCTCTACGTCTGCAAGCTGCTGCTCACTTAATCCTGTTGTACAGAGCACAACCGGAATCTTCTTTGCCTTGCTATACTTTAACAGATTATCTACTGCAACCGCTGCTGCAAAATCCACGATCACATCTGCTTCCACGTCACAATCGAAAATGTTGGTAAACACCGGATATCCATTGTCACGGTTATCCACCACATCAATTCCGGCCACGATCTCGATATCGGAATCTTTTGCTACTAACTCAGTAATTACCTGTCCCATATGACCATTACAGCCATGCATCATCATTTTTACCATTGTAATAATCTCCTTTGCAACAAAATCTTGCGTATATCATAGCATTTATGATGTATTAACGCAATGCAGGATTTAGTGACATCCCTTCTTCTTACACCATTTTGCACTTGCCGGGTCGGTCGGATCCCATTTGTGCCATGACGGAAGTTTCTCTAATTCTGGCTTGCCGAATGGTCCCGGATTCTTGCTCTCATAAATAACTACCTTTGTCTTACCTTTACAATTATCATAGATCCATTTCATATTCACACATTGCAGGCGGATACAGCCATGGGATGCTCTGGTTCCCATCTTGTTATACTCTTTTACATCCAGCGACTTGTTATTCCGGTACTTTGTGTATGGTGATGTATGGAACAATATATTTCCGTGGATCTGCTTTGTCCATTGACTATATGAATTATAGAACAATATCCAATACCGGTGTGTCACACCTGTGTAAAAGGTTCCTGTCTTGTTCGTCTTACCCGGTGCACACAGGAATGACTTCACCGGAATCTTATAACCCTTCTTTCCATCCTTCGCATATACCGTTACCACACAGGCAGATGTGTTGACTTTCAATACATAGGATTTCTGTTTTCCAATGATCCCCTCCACATCTTTGATCACATTTCCATCTGCATCATAATAGTATTTTAATCCTTTCTTATATTTGCTATAAAAAGAAAGTTTCTTCGTTGTTCCTTCTCCGGTCGGAACTGAATATATCTTCGTTCCATTCTTTGTCTGATAAGCTACAACAGCATACGCATACGTTTTCTTATATGTAAGTCCCTTATCTGTATAAGAAGTCTTTTGCCCGCCTTTGCACGTTCCTACTTTCTTCCAGTCTCCGTTTTCCACCTTGCGATAAATGATATATCCATCCATCTTTTTATTCTTATCCCATGTCAATTTCATGGATTTCTTTGAGACAATATCAATGGACTTAATCTTAACCACAGATAAATTGTCATCTGATTTTGGAGATTGCTCCGTAGTAGTTTCGGGAAATGTACTTTCTGTTGATGTTTGCTGCAAAGATGCACTTTCCGTTGCAGCCACCCGGCTTGTCATGTCTGTTGCATGCACAACTGTGCACGGTATAACACCGGCCATGCCACAAATCAGCGAACCGAGCAGCAGAATCTTTCTGCCATTCTTTTTTACTTTGTCTGTCATATCCGTGTGTATCCTCCTCATATAATCAAGCGTTTATCGAAAATCCAAGGTTGTTCAACCTGTTAAATTTCCCTTTTATTCTACGCCCATCTTACTCTCATGGCAAGTCTTTCCTCTCAAAGTATATAATAAGCATCCGTTCTACCATCCAAAATCTAACAGCCAGTTATTCAATCTCCGTTCCCGATCCATATCTGACAACTTCTCATCCGTTGGCGCTGTATATTCTCCTTTAATTGTACCATCTAAAATATATAATACCCGCTTGCAGCGTGATGCCACTTTTGCATCATGTGTCACCATCATGATCGTAGTTCCCTCCTCATTTAAAAGAACCAGCTCATTCATCACTTCCGTAGAGGATGCCCGGTTAAGCGCACCTGTCGGCTCATCCGCAAACAGCAGCTTCGGATGATTGATCATACTCCGGCAGATACAGGCGCGCTGCAACTGTCCTCCGGACACTTCATTAATGTCATGATCCGCCACCTCAATAATCGATTATTTTCGCATCAGTGCCTCCGCACGGGATACCTTCTCTACCCGGCTCTCTTTCGACTTCTTACTCTCTATTGCCGGAAGCAGAATATTATCAAGAATCGTCAGGTTCTTCATCATATACATTTGCTGAAAGATAAATCCCATCTCATCTAACCGCTTCTTTGCCAATGCGTTCTTATCCAGTTTCATTATATCCTGACCATCAAAAAAGACCGATCCACTTGTTGCAAGATCCATACCTGACACAGAATACAACAAGGTGGATTTTCCAGAACCGGACGGTCCCATTATAGCAACCATATCCCCTTCTTCCACATTGAAACTCACATTACGCAATACATTATTCTGTCGTTTATCAATCACATAGGTCTTACACAAATCTTTTACCTCTAATATATTTCCCATCTTTTTCTCATCCTTTCCAATCTATCATTGCTTTCAATAATTGTATTACTCTACATTTACCAGATCCGCACCCTTAATTGCACATGTCTTCCATGCGCTGATTCCGATTGTAACCAGCGTTATTCCAAGAATGATTCCCGGATAGATCAGCAGAATCTTGATCGGATCAAAATAATAATGCACATCCGTTGCCCCCATCATTGCCCAGATCGGATCACACCATAATTTTGTAACCGGTACTGTCAATACCACGGCGCTACATTCTGCCAGCGCTGCCACTAATTGAAACCTGCAGACATGCCATTTCCATACCGATCTATTTGTAAATCCGATTGCCTTCAAAAGTGCAATCTGCCCAAATTCTGCTGATATAAAAGAGCGTTCCATCAGCATGGTTACAAGTATTACTACAATACCTGTTATGATCAGCAAAAGTACAACCACCGAATCCATCGTATCTGCAACCCGCATACAATCTACACAATATCCCGCTGCATCATAAATACCACTGATACCATACATTTTCTTAATCGTTTGTATTCGTTCTATAATCTCTTTCTCATCCGGATGATCTGCAAAATCAATCTGATATGCCATCATCGCACTGGCATACGACATAGATGTCGGCGCGTCTTCATGCAGTCTTGCTACTTTGCCAAGCTGATTCATCGACTGAAACATTGCCGTTACCATACACTTTCTTTTTTCTGTTCCAAAATCAATTGTAATCGTGTCCCCAATTCCTACTCCTAATTGTTCTCCAATGGCAGGTGTAATTGCAATCTCGTTTGCATTTTGTGGAGCAGTTCCTTCTGTATAACTATACTCGGATGCTTTTGTCTCCGTATTTTGCTGAAAAATAACAGAATAAGCCTCTCCATCCACCTCACAGGAATATTTATACCAGACTTCCATACTAACCTTGCCCGGTATTCCTTTCTCTTCCAAGTCCTTTTCCATTGATCGGTAATTTTCTTTTAACTGCTCTTTTCCGTCGTCTGTCATAACATTCATTTTGATCAGTTTTGCATCTGGTATGTAGATATCCGATTCCTTTCCAAAGCAGGTGATCAGATTCTTGCTCCTTACCGTCGATGATACCAGAACAATTCCTAACATAAAGATGGAACATAGCAAAAATGCCAGCCATATGGTCAGATACCGCCTAGGTGCACTTAACACATCATTTACAGCCATATAAAATGGTGTCTGTACATGGGAATGGCACAGCCGATATCCTGATTTCTTCTGATAGCGTTCTCCGGTCTGACCGCTCCTTATCGCATCCACCGGTGTTAGTTTCTTGACATTTCCCGTACACAGATAAGCAACCCATACCATTAACACTATAACCAACATCGTGCCAATGGCATGGATTCCATGACCATTGTCATTGCCAAGCACCATCTTTGTCGACACGGATGCGATCAGCATATTACCAAACGGAATACTCACGAAGAATCCAATCACGCCTCCCACGCATGCCATTACGCAATATTTGACTATATACAGTCTGCGAATCCGGCTATTCTTAATTCCAATCGCTTTCATAACCCCAATCTGACGGTATTCCCCCTGTATGGTAAATGCGATTACAAATCTTAAGACCACAAACGATACAATAATTAAACAGATACTAAGAACTAACACGATCATTGCCACAATCATATCCATTACATATGCCATTTTGATCATGGAGCGATCGGAACTAAACAAAATGTTAGAGACTCGGGTCAGCTCGGAAGCAAGTGCTTTCGTATCGTCCGTTGCAACATGAAAGATCCTTCCTTCATACGGCTTTACCTTCTCACTGCTTGCAAATACCTGATAATCCTCACTATTCATGACCAACCGGGTATTCCCCATCATGTCGGAGCCAAGCAAAGCATCCTTGATCTCTCCTGCAATCTGTAATGACAGATCCACATCCTGTAATTGAATCCGCAGAATATCTCCCACTTTTGCATGATTCTTATCAAGTATCCCACTTGTAACATAGACTTCCCCCTGCTTGACCTTCCTTAATCTTGTATTATCCGCCAAAAAGAAGTGCAACTGATCCTCTTCTAACGGCTGCAACACCAATGTATTATTATTCTTTGTAATCAGTTTCTTTCCTTTTATCGTTACATCATCATTGGAACCCCAGATACAATATTCCTCCCGAAAGTTTTTCACCTGCTTTGAGTGTTCTAAAATATTTCCGACTCCTCCATCTCCAAACTGGGTGAATACCATATAATCCAGCAGCCCTGCTTTTTCAAAAAAATAATCCGTTCCATTTAATATGGTTACCACATTATTCAATCCACTTGCCACAAACATTGCAGCCAGAATTACAAAAAGCAGCAGAATTATATTCATGGTACGATTCCTCTTCAAATCTCTTTTCAATATATTGAGATACATATAAATAACTCCCTTCCTGTTTTCTTGCATTCAGCATAACAGAAGAATTATTAAATAATCCTTAAATCATCTACTGCCTATAAAGCAACAGTAGACCGGACAGGATCATTCCCACCCGATCTAACGATACATTCTTACTATATCTTTCGCAAAACTATTGTAATCGTAAATTCATTGTCTTTCGCTGTTCCGGCATAGATCTCGCCATCCATCTTGTGAAGAAGCTCCTTACAGATATACAGTCCTAATCCGCTTCCCCTTATCTGTTCACTGTTACTTCCCCGGTAAAACGAATCAAATATATGTGTCATCTCTTCCTGTGGCAATGTGTGTCCGGTATTCGTAATTGACACAAGCACATGATCCTCTTCCTCTGAAAATGATATCCGTATGCTTCTCCCATCTCCGTACTTAATCGCATTTTCCAGTATATTCTGTCCTGCCTCAATCATACGGTCTTCATCACCATATACCAGACATCCCGGCACCTCTTCCACTATAAAACTTGTATGAATCTGTTCCAACTTCTCTGCATAGTAATGGACAAGCATGTGTATCACCTTTGAAAGATAGATTTCTCCATTATGTACTTCCATTTGCAGAAAATCTCCCCTTGCCGCCTGTACAATCTGTTCTACATAATGGTTGATCTCGTCTGCATTCTTTCGGATTCCTGCAATGGCCTGTTGCCGTTCTTCCTCTTTGTCATACAAATTGGTGGCAAGTGCCTTCGTATACAGATCAATTGCGGACAACGGTGTCCGAATATCATGTGACAGCGATAATACTAATGTTTTTTTCTCCTTTTCTAATTCCAGTTCACGGATCTTGTCTGATTCCAGTTTCTCCCGTAACATATCCATTCCCCACAGAAAACGTCCGAAAAACTTACTTTTTTCTGCTTTTACCGGAACCGACAGATTGCCCCTTGCTAGTTCTGTGGTCAGATATTCCATTGCATTAAATGGAGCAATGACTTTCTTTCCCATCATATACAGGACAACTGCAGATATCAGCCACATAACTATCCACATTCCATTCATCATGATTACCATGTGACTGCCTGAATTCTTCCGGTAACAGAACCGATACCAGGTACCATTAATGTCTTCTATCCGGTATTCTTCATTACACACTTCATCCGGATCAAATATCTGAACCGATAACAGACTATCATATTCTCTCATGTCCAGATCTTTTGCGGAAGTTCCTTCCCTCATTTCCTGTGCTGCCCGCGAGACATCCACAAGATATTCTTTCTGTGCCCGGTGGGAGTCGTACCCTGCTATAATAAAATTACATATTCCGATCAGGCATAATTCCAATAACAAAATGCCTGCTGCAAATCTTCTATATCTACTCAAAACGATACCCCGTTCCCCATTCCGTAATAATATGTACCGGATGTTTGGGATCTTTCTCAATCTTGTGCCGGAGCCATTTGATATGCACCGTCAATGTCTGCATTTCCGATTCACTGTCACTTCCCCATATGGTATGAAACAGATACTCTTTCTTCAACGTCACTCCCGGATTCTCCATCAATAATTTCAGCAGTTCAAATTCCTTTGCTGTCGTCTCGACCGGCTGCCAGCTCCGTTCCGGTTCTGTTCCAACCGCAAGGTAAGCCGTCTGCATAACAGTATTTAACTTAATATCACCACGGATCATCTCTTCCTGTGCATACTTTCGTTTGAATATACCATTGATCTTCGCCAATAAAATATCTACATCATATGGCTTATCTATATAATCATCCGCTCCGAGATTCAGTCCCTTTAACTTATCTTCTTTCTGTGTTCTGGCACTTGCAATCAGAATATGTGCATTGGAGCTCTCACGGATTCTAGAACATACGGCAAATCCATCTATGCCCGGAAGCATCAGGTCAAGAATCACTAATTTGGCTCCATATCGTTCAAATAATGCAATCGCCTTTTCTCCCGTCTCGACAACACTGACTGTATAGTGTTCTTTCCGTAAGAAATCAGAAAGCAGCTTGCCAATCTCTTTATTATCTTCTACCACAATAATATCTAACATGTCTTCTCCTCTTATAGAACAAACTTTCCTATAAAGTTAAAAAGGTTCCAAAATATACTATCCTAATGATAGCATACTTTGAAACCACTATAAACGAAAATCTCTATCTTACTCCCGATTCTTAAGAACCTCTGCCGGAACCATCTGCCGGATCCGGTATATCAACAAGTGATCAATAATAAAATACAATACCAGAATTCCTACTAATACCGCAACATACATCCAGATTGGGAAAGACTTATCCACACCACAGGCAACATTTGGCACAAATGCCGGTTCATACATCGCATCCATAAGCAGCTTCGCAAGCGGAAGCGAGATCAAAGCGCCAAGTGCTACAACATAGAAATTCCCATCCAAGTACATCTTCCGCACTTCCTTATTGCGGAATCCAAAGATCTTGATCAGTGCAATACTAAAGGATGACCGGTCGATCATCACCTTCATCATCAGATATAATACAATGGCAAAGATTACAATGGATACTCCTCCGATCGTAAAGATCATTCCCTGCATCTGATCAGAGAAAATACCTGCTGCCTTCTTCACATCTTCTTTTGTGGTAGTAGAATACAGTCTGCCACTCTCCACACCGAGATCATGATCCGCAAATACTACATTATAGAAATCATCCGGTTCCCCAAACAGATCCACTGCCTTGTCATATGGCATAAACACGGTAAAGTTCGGCGCATACTGTGTGATCTCATGCACTTCAAAGGCATATAACTGATCTGCCTCGGTATCTTCTAAGGTAAAGGTGTCCCCAACCTTTAAATGATACTTATATGCGATGGAAGAACTGATCGTTACCTGATTGGCTGTATCCGCAAAGGTAACATCAAAGAACGGATTATCCTCCGTAATTCCCATAACTGCGACATCAAAGGTATAGCCATAGATCTCCTTCTTTAATGTCTTGGCGTATGCTTTGTACCCACCCTTTGGCGGTTCCTCGCTCGGATACTTATAGGTATACATATATTCATACTTCGTATCCTCAACATACTCTTTATTTACCTCATCACAATATACATAGATCTCTAGTGCCATGACTGCAAGCAGGAGGCTGACAAACATACCAAACACAACCGTAAATGCAGTCCTCCGCTCACGGATGATCTGCCGGATCTTAAATAACCGCATGAATTTCATATGTTTCAACTTCACATCTTTCCCTGCACTCACCTTCTGTTCATTCTTTAACAGGGTAAGCACCGGTCTTGCCAGACGTTTCCGGATAACCAGTCTGGTAACGATCAGACATACCACCGGAGGTACGATCACACCATAGACTAACAGATATGGCATAACGATCACATCAAGATCTGGAAGAGAATAATAATTGTAGCAGTCTACCATCTGATTCTGTACGCCTAACTTACTATATGCAAGGATCGTTCCGATCACACCGGAAACAGCAGCTAACACTGTCGGAAGCATAACATAATGCCTCATCAGATCTTTGCTCTTCACTCCCAACGCATACAGAGCGCCGATCACGGCACTTTCCTGATCGATCGAATGTACAACAAATACAGAAAGCACATAGGCAATCAGGATCAAAATAATCACACCGGCTATCGTTCCAACACTACGGTTTAGCTCCTGATCTCCTGCCGCCGCCCGGATTCGTACATTATCCGCAGCCTTTACAAAGGACAACAGATTGCTTGCATCGGTGCTAAAGATCTCATCGATCATATCATCTGTCTCGTCCTTTAACTCCTGTATTCCATCCTGTAATTCTACCGAACCATCCGCAGCCTCCTTGGTTCCATCTGTATACTCTTCAATACCATCCGAGAACTCCTGTAATCCCTGCAAGGTCTTTAACAGATTCCGCATAGAGATCTTCACAATCGCACTGCTCTCATTGTCGATCTTTTTCTGCAATACTGATTCAAAATTATCTGCAGTTAAAGTTTCAACCCCATATCCGCTAAGTGCACTGTTTGCCTCAGACAGATAAGAATCGAATATCTCCTTCGCACCATCCTTTAATTCATCATTATGACCGCTTAGCTCATCTAATCCATCCGTCAATTCCTTGCTGCCATCTAACAGTTCCTGAATTCCATCCTGCAATTCATCCTTCTGCCCGATCGTCCGATCCCAGTATTCCTGAAAGAACTCGTCTTCTACATCATCCGAAGAAAATTCAAGATCTTCCAGCTTATCTTTCAACTCCTCATCGGTCATTTTCCCATTCAAATGGTACGCATAATAATATTCCTCTGACTTCGCACTCTTGCCCTCCTTTTGCAGGATCTTGTACATATCCTTCGTTACAAAAGCAAGACCAAAGTTCAATGTATCACAACTGGTATCTCCAAGAGACTTCAGAACACTGTTATAATCCGGCACCGTTCCGATACCGGTAACTGTAAAGGTACGTCCACCAAGTTCTAAAGTATCTCCCACCTTAATCTCATTATTTTCTGCAAATTTCCGTTCCAATACCAATTCATCCTCTGCCTTGGCATAATCCCCATCACACAGGGCGATCTGATCGATCTTTTCCCTATTCTGATATACCCGCAATGTCTTGGATTTCATAACCGAATAGTCTAAAAAGAACATTTTCTCCAACGTAATTCCATCATCCGTTAATTTGTTCCATTCTTCCTCTTTCATCGGCACAAATAGAGAAAACTGTCCGTCCTCCACTCCTGACTTCTGATCGGATTCCCGACTGCCCTGGATGATCGTCTCAGCAGCTCCCACCAGACTCACTACCAGATACATACTGAGAATAACCAAAAATGCAAGGGCTATGTATCGGGCAAGATTACTCTTCAGATCTCTTATGATTCGTTTCCGTAATACTTTCTGCATTCTACAAATCCTCCAGTTCTGCTGCCGGTACTTTCATCTCATTGCAATAATTCTTCCGGATCTGACCATCCTTTAATATAATGACCTGATCCACCATATCCTTGATCGCATTATTATGTGTAACAATCATCATGGTTGTTCCGTATTGTGCATTGATCTTCTCCAGCAAAATGAGAATATCCCGTGAGGTCTTTGAATCCAGTGCACCGGTCGGCTCATCACAAAGCAGTAGCTTTGGATTCTTGATCAACGCTCTTGCTATGGCACAACGTTGCTGCTGTCCACCTGACAACTGGGATGGAAACTTGTTCTGATGTTCCGTAAGACCTAAGGTATCCAACAGCTCGTCCATATCTAACGGATTGTCAGTCAAATACTCACACACCTGTATATTTTCACGAATGGTAAGATTCGGCACCAGATTATAGAACTGGAAGATAAATCCGAGATAATCTCTCCGGTAATCTGACAAGGCATCGGTCTTCAATCCGACCATCTCTTTTCCATCTACTTTGATCGAACCGGAATCTACTACATCCAGACCGCCGATGCAGTTAAGCAGTGTTGATTTGCCAGAACCACTGGTCCCCTGAATTACACACATCTTCCCCTTTTCTACACCAACAGAAACTCCCTTCAATACCTGAATGTAACTGCCTCCCTCTCCATAACTTTTCTTCACATCCGTTACTTCTACGTACATGCTTTTTTCCTCCTTCATATGCTTTCAGCCATTTACTTCATGCAACCGGCTGTCACTGTTATATCTATATAATTTGTATTTGATATACACATTATCTGCAATTGCTCCTGTTTTTTCACATAACACCGTTATGTTCTCCGTTAAATATTAGCTATGCCTACATCCAATAGGCATAGCCTTTGTTACTTCTCAAATAATGCCATCCAGCCCGCTAACAGATATCGCAGGATACTGTCTAAATGCTCTAACGCTTTCGCCTTATCCGGCTCATGCAGGATCAACTGCACAAACGCATCAATCTGAATATGCGATACCCAGTGAAGTGTGTAATCATCCGGCGGCTTCACACCTATCCGCCTCGCCTGTTCTGCCGATAATACCCGGTAGCTTTGCTGCAACATATCCACAAACTCGTCCACGCAATGCTCATATCGTGAGCCCTGACTCTTCGTAAGAATCAGCAAAATGTTATCATAATCTCCATACAACACATCTAATATCGCTTTACTTGCTACAATATCATCCTGCATATTATCTTCCTGTGCATCCGGATGTTCCTGTAACTCCATTAATTCCTGCTTCGTATGTTGGGACAGCATCGCAATAATCCGGTCTAATGACGGCTGTATGATCGATGCAAACAGATCTTCCTTATCCTGAAAGAAGAAATATAACGCTCCCGTTGTAACGCCTGCATTCTTACAGATATTCCGCAAGGATGCCTTCTGGTATCCCTTCTCTAAGAATTCCTGCTTCGCACTGATCAATAATTTGTCCTTGGTTTCCCGTTCATCTTTCATTCAAATCCCCCATTTCAAAGCCACATAACACCGTTATGTTAGCATGGCTGAATATATTTGTCAACCCATTTTGCCATTAAAATAATCTCTGATTCCATGCGGTAAGTATCTGCATTTTGGAAAGACCGTCTTTGATACCGGATTGAAACCGGAACTTCTCCAGCGTTTCTATCTGATATCCCTTGACGTATTCAGCGAAAACAAGTATCCTTTAGATAAGAATAACCGAGTGACCGCCTGGCTGTCCCTGCTTGCCACCCGCAATGTAGACGATCTTACAGAGATCCTCGCCGTCTATCCATGGCTGGAGGCAATCTATCAGGACATGGCGTCGTATCTTCACAAACCGGAGGAGGTGCTGACAATGTTTTCCGATGCTTTGAAAATCTTAGATCACAATACCGTACAATATATGATTGACGAGATGCAGAATACAATCGATGACCAGAAGGCACAGCTTAGTGATAAAGATTCACAGCTTGCTGACAAAGACTCACAGCTTGCTGACAAAGATTCACAGCTTACCGATATGCATTCGCAGCTCGCCGACAAGGATTCACAGCTTACAGATATGCATTCACAGCTCGCTGACAAGGATTCACAGCTTGCAGGCAAAGACTCACAAATCAACGATCTTGCTGCCGAAATCGCTGCATTAAAAAAACAACTTGCAGCACAGCAAAAATAAAACCTTATTATACTTAAGGAGCAGCGTAAAAGCTGCTCCTTTGAAGTATGTGTCGTAAATGGCAAACCATGGGCAAATGTCCGGGAATGTTTTCGGTCACGGCAAAAGAACATCCAGTTTGCCATGACCTGTTTGGATATGTGGATGTCATTCCGTATGAATTCCTGACTGATACGGTAGATCGGCAGCCATAAATGAACCAATCAGCTTCTTTGCGATATTCTTTGTGTTGTTCTTCATTTCAATTTTCTCCTCATACCATCACAATAAATAATAACAAGATCAATATTCGATCTCCACATCCGGATCTTCTATATCTTCCGTAACAGGCAATACCGTTACTTTACATGAAAAAATCCGGCCATGAACTGTTGCATATACCGTTGTTACCCCCGTTTCACTTGCAAAGATTGTTCCATCATCTTCAACCTCTACAATGTCGTAATCATCACAATACCATTCCGGCTCATGCGAACATCCCTTTATCTCAAGAAAAGCCTCTTCACCTTCCCGCATCGTCAACTCTTTATCTGATATATATGGATTCTCAACCTTTATCTTACAAGCAAGCGTTTTGCCTCCTACTTTGGCTTTAATGGTTGCTTTCCCTTTCGCTTTTGCTATAACTTTCCCACTTTTACTGACTGTTGCAACCTTCTTATTACTTGTTGTCCATTTCACCTTTGAAGATGTTCCCTTCACTTTTAACTTAACATGTTGTTTCACCAGTAACGTTGCACTTTTCTTGTTTAATTTGTATGTTACTTTCTTCTTGTTGCTGCTTGAACTGGAATCCGATGTCGGCGGATTACATTTCTTACACGGCTGTAATCCTCTTGCTTTTGCCGCTGATAACGTAGATTTGTAATATGTGCCATTTCCGCAGGCATACGCATGATACTTTTTCCCTGTTCGTGTCACATAGACCGTCGTCTCCGCATATACATTACTCGGAATTCCATTTCCTTTTTGGGCAAATCCGGCATCGACAGACAATACCATAAGGATTGTCATAAAACCTATTATTAACTTTTTACATTTGTTCGTATGAATCCCCTCCTATGTATGAATTGTGTATTTACCTTTTGATTATATCTCTATCTCTGACATATTTCAGCCAGAATTGCAAAATAAAAGCAAGGTAGCACTGAGGCAGACACCAATGTCCTTCAACTACAACTTTTATGACCAAAAGTACATAATTATGTATTTTCGGTCATAATGTTGTCCGATTTATGACTATTTTATGACTTTTTTGTACATAAACTCATGCCAATTATGACTAAAAATGCATCTTTTGGTACTTTTAGTCATAATTGTAGACTTCCTGTATTTTCTGTGGTATGATGCCATCACGTTCGAACGCAAATCATAGAAAACGGAGGTAACATATGACAAAACCTACAGATATACATACGATCTTTCCCCCTTTATCCAGAAACGAATGTCTGGATAAAATTCGGGAAGATAATCAGTTGTATCAAAAATATAATTCTCTAAACACACATTGGAAAGAAGAATTTCTTGACTTTATGTCCGGTAAGAAAACCTTACCACTCACTTACGATCCCATCTTTAAGAAACTGTTTAATCCGGAGATCTATCCGGAACGCTTATCCGATCTGATCAGTTCGATCATCCACATCCCTATCACAGTCATCAGAGCCCTGCCGGTTCAGGAATCCATATTGGAGGGTAACGCCCTCTTGATCATGGACATTCTGGTACAGTTAGAGGACGGCTCCCTTGCCAATGTCGAGGTACAGAAGATTCCATATATGTTTCCGGCGGAACGAATGAGCTGTTACTCCTCTGACCTCGTCTTACGGCAATACAGCAGGGTAAAGGGAGAAAAGGGAAAAGCATTTACTTATAAAGATATGCGGCCAGTCTATACCATCATCTTCTTTGAGAAGAGTCTTCCCGAATTCAAGACTCCGGTACTAGGTGGTAAGTATCTGCATTTTGGAAAGACTGTCTTTGATACCGGATTGGAACTGGAACTTCTCCAGCGTTTCTATCTGATATCCC
>OLPV01000826.1_pt1 | contig 24773 bp, 28 predicted proteins | sample 1671961 | NCBI WGS metagenome assembly OLPV01 (sample SAMEA3136630, study PRJEB25190) | human gut metagenome | biome: human gut; feature: human-associated habitat; material: faeces | place: Austria | collected 2013
GAACATCGTGCAGTCGACGAAGTTCGGGTAGTCCTCCCACTCGCCGGTTTGCTGGTTGCGGCGGCGGTCGTTGACGGCCACGCCAAAGCCCAGAACCTGCATGCCGCCCTGGGTAGCCCGCAGCTCGGGGTCGCGGGTCAAGTTGCCGCTGATGTTCACTCGGTTGATCGACATTTAGTAACTCCCTTCGCCCGTCCCGTTCGACCAGGTGCGCTTTATGTCCTCGTCGACGGTTCGGATCTTGAGCTTGTACACGTTTATCGCCTCTTGGCTCGCCTTGTAGAGCGCTTCGGCGCAGTCCCTGCGCTGCTTCAGCTCGGCTATGTCCTCACGGCCTCGGCAGAGGTCGCTTATCACCGTCACTGGCGTTCCCTTGGATCGCTCCTCAAGAATCGCGATGCGCAGCGCCTTGCGGTACTCGGCCTCGTTCTCGGCGTACTGGCTTCCGCTGTTGCGCAGCGCCTGAAGCTCGTCCATGAGCCTGTCGAAGAGCTGCATGCGCTCGGCGTAGAGGTCTTGCATGGCCTACACGACCTGCCATGCGGGGGACGGGCAGCACCCGGGGTTGGCCTTGAACTGCTCGTACTGCTGGCGGCTCTCGAACTGGTAGGAGGTGCCGCAGCTCTTGCACTTGGCGATGAATTGGCCGAACTCGGGCGGCTCCTTCTCGGCGGGCTTGCCGTCACCCATGAGGGTGTCGGGGTCACTCGTGCCGTCGATGTCGAAAGCTCCGCAGAGCGCGTACTTGCGGGCATAGCTCGATGCGCTGCCCGTGACCTGCGCCTCGTTCATGCCCTTCTGGCTCAAAGGCTCGCGGGCGTACGCATCGATCTCCAAAGGCTCGCCGTGGCCGTCCTCGAAGAACAGGCGGCACGTGGCCTTGACGTAGTAGCGCTCGCCGATCTGCTCGATCGAGTCGTTGAGCGTGAAGGCGATTCCCGCCGCCTTGCACGGCTCCTTGAGCGCCGCAACGATGTCCTCCATGCTGCGGTAGTAGAAGTTGCCGTGGGCGTTGTAGCGTGCCTTGGGCACCACCACGGATCGCTGCACCTGGGCCACGGCCTCGGCCAGCGTCATGTGCTTGTCTTCTGCCATCGTCTACTCCATCCTCGCTGCCACCTGGGCTGGCGTGCCCCGGCGGATGCTTCCGGTGATTCCCTGCGCCTTGAGCAGGGATGCGAGCGCCTGCATCTGCAATCGCGTGGCACTCGGCACCTCGACCGTCCACGCCTCCAAAGGCTCCGCGACCGGTGCTGGCATGGGTGCCGGCATTGGTGCGGGCATTGGCACTGGCGCGGGCATCGGCTCAGGCTCGGGCGCTGCGATCGGCTCTGGCTCCGGCTCAGGCTCGGGTGCCATGGCCGCCTTCAGCTCGGCGATTCGCTGGTCTTCCTCGTCGGCCAGACGCGCCGCGTTCAAGGCGGCTCCGAGGTCGAGCGTGCGGAAGAACTCGCGCTCCGCGTCGGCGTAGTGCGGCATCGCCTCCTGCTGGGCCTTGAGCGTTTCCCAGTCTCTGGCCACGTCGGACACCTTGGCCTCAAGCGCCTGCTGCGCCTTGATCTCGCCGAAGGTCTTGTTGAGCCACTGCGGCTCATGCAGGCGCTCGTAGGGGACGACCGGCGCGAGCAGCCCCGCGAACTCCTCGTAGTGCTGCTGTAGGCGCGAGTAGAGCGCGTCCTTGCGCGTCTGCTCGGCCTCGTCAAGCTGCGCCTTGATGGCATCGGTTGATTCGTCGATGATGGCCGTGATCTGCTTGCAGCGCCTCTCGAATGCGTCGAGCGGCTTGTTGTACTCGCGCTTCACGGCCTTGCGGCGTTCGTCGATCTCCTTCTTGATGCCGTTGAGGTAGCTGCGGTCGTGCTTGGCCTCCTTGATGGCCTGGGCGCTCGTGAGGTCGTAGGTGGCGCCCTCGTAGTCGGCCACGACCTTCTTCACGTGGGCCTCCAACGCGTCCATGTTCGAAGCGATAGTGGCCTCGGTGTAGGTGACCTCAAGCGTGGTGGCCTCGGCCTCGATGACCTCTGCCTCGACCTGCTGCGGTTCGGTTTCCTTAGCCATAGATCTCGCCCGTCTCGTCGTCGAAGTCCATGGCCTGCTGCTGCTCAGCCACGGTGAGCAAAACCGTCTTGCCGCTCTGCTTGATGATGCGGAAGGCGTCGGCGTTGTCGGTCAGGATCTCGAATTGCAGGGTCGCAACGCTGCCCTTCACGGTGGCCTGCTTGAACTGCGCCTGGATGGTGGCTTCGTTGATCATGTCGTTACCTCCTATTTGATGCCGAGAACGGCGGCAAGGAACGCGCGACCGAACTCGCGCTCTTCCTCGCTGACGGGCTTGATCTTGTCGGCGATGAACTCGCGGCTCTTGGCGACGCACTTCTCGTCGATCCTGGAAAGCCCGGCCTCGCAAAGCGCGATCATCACGTGGTAGGCGTTTGCCTCCGTCTCGCCGTCGTTGTTGTCAGGATGCGTGGCGTCGAACATGAGGTTGTTCGCGATGCAGGCGGCGTGGTCGAGCACTGCTTTGTGGAACTTGGTCCCGTGGAAGTCCTCAAAGCCGTTCTCTTCGAAGTATTTGGCGTTCATTTCTTCTCCTTTACGTACTCCTCGACGAAGTACTCGATGTAGATGTCTATGCGTGGTTTGGTGCCGTATGGCGACCTCGGGCGCTTGGTGACGGCTCCCATGTCGACCTGCGAATCGTCCTTGAAGGCGATCCCGTTGAGCGCGTCGCAGGCGAGCTTGCCGAGGTTGTCCCAGTCGGGCTTGCCGAGGTCGGCGCGGCCCTCCCAGTACTTCGGGTTGCTCTTCGCGAGCGGCCTGGTGGTCGAGATCCGCATCACGACCGGGCCGTCGTGGTTGGCGAAGGTCTCGCCGTATGCCGCGCGGAACGCGTCCTTGATGGCCTTCTCGGCCTTGAGCGTCTTGGTCGGCGTGTAGGTGCGGTGGTTGCGGTAGTCGGTCATAGGGCGCTGCTTTCCAACAAGCTCTGCTGGGTGCATGGTGATGTGCGCCGTGGCCGCAAGGGTGCGCTGCCAGCTCATTCGCTGAACCCATCGCTCTGGCTGCGGTGCTTGTTGAAGGCTCCGCGCAGCTCTGGGTACCGCGCCTCCATGATTCGGGCAAGGGCTGGGGCTATGCCGTTCTTGCAGCCAACGTGCAGCTCGTTGCGCACCATGTTCACCAGGTAGTTGATCGACACGTAGCCCTTCTCCTTGAGGCGGCGGGCGTTGGAGAACATGAACCGCCACGCCTCGGGGTTGGCCTCGATCCACTTCTTGGCATCGGCAACGTCTTGCTCGCCAGCCATGCCCAGGCCGAAGATCTCAAGCTGGTTGCTCTGGGGTTTGGGGCGGTATATCTCGTCGTTACGCATTGAGCACCGCCATGCTGCCCACGGCTCGCTGGGCGTCGGCAACAGCCTGGTCCATCGTGGGGATGACCCAGAGCCAGAGCACGGCGAGGAAGATCATGAGGGCCGCGAGGAAGCCGACCATGACGCCCGCCTTGAACTGGGAGCGCTCAAGCTGCTCCTGTGCCGTCGGGCGCTTGCCCTCGAATGGTATGATGGATGCAGCCTCTTTCGAGGCGGCTGCGTAGCGGGTGCCCGAAGTGTGGTAGCGGGGGGCGCTCGCTTTCTTTTTTGTCTGCATTTCCGTTCTCCTTTCGGTGTTTTCGCAGGTCAGGGCTATGGCGCTTTTTAGGGCCTCTTTTTCATCGACTTTTTAGCCCTGCTCTTCGCGCTGTAGTGGCGCTGTCTCTCGCGGTCGTTCCTCTTCTCCCTGATCGCCTCCTCCCGCATCGCGTTGGCCTGTTCGGCGAGGTCTGCCATGTGAAGCTCCTTCGTGCACTCGATGCACCAGCCGTTGATGCGGTTCAGCGGGCGGAACGTCCATTGGCCGCAGTGGGGGCATTGGCAGCGCTTGCGGAGTGAGAGTCCGCACTTCCGCGCCATATGTTTCACCGAGTCGATGGAGCGCCCGAGGTCTTTGGCTACCTGCTTGGCACCGTCTCCGGCGTGCTCTTCGAGGTATCTGAGTTCACGTGTAGACCACTGCTTCACGCCTTCGCTTCTCCCTTCTGCTGGCGTTCCCACTCGCGGTATGCCTGACGGATCGTGTTGCACATACCGTCAAAGGCAACTTCGCGGGATGTTTTTGGCTTCTCTTCCTGCTGTTTGGCCTCTTCGGCTGGCATTTAGACCGCCACGCCTTTTGATGTGCGCTCCTCGACTAACCCGGCGAGGTAGTCAACAGAGCATCCGTAGAGCTTTGCCAAGTTGATTGCGTCTGGAACCAGTAGCGGTGAACTCTCGCCACGCTCCCACTTGCCGATAACGTATTCGGAGCGGTGGATCTTTTCACCGACTTCTTCTCTGGTCAGGCCTGCCCGCTTACGCTCGGACACAAGATTGTTGAGCATTGTTTCCTCCTTTGCACTAGTTTCTTGTGCCTGATTGGCACTATATACAAGTTTCTTGTATCTGTAAACCCTAAAAGTTTGCTATCTGTACAAGATTCTTGTATGCTGCAACTATCCTAGGTTAGGGGTGAGATATGAGCCTTAAAGACCTCCGGCAGCGATCAGGGCTGACTCAAAAAGAGGCCGCGAAAGTATTCGGACTCAAGTACCGGACTTACCAAAATTACGAGCTTGGCAACACAAGCCCGGACATGGATACAGCGGCGGAGTTTGCGCGTTATTTCAAATGTACGATTGGCGAGCTGTTCGACCTCGAAGAAGGCGACAGCGAGCAAATCGGTAACGCCGATCGTGAGTTATTGAGTCTTTTCAACTCAATGAATAAAGATGGGAGAAAGGCCTTGATGAGCGTGGCAAGAGGACTTGCCGACGTGTTTCCAGACAAATAGACGGGAGTAGATCATGGGTTTCTTCAACAAGAGCTACGCGGAGAAGATGACAAGCGACTCGGAGGAGTTCATAAAGCAGGACGGGCGGCTGCACGCCCTCGTGTACCAGATTCAGGGCAAGCGCGTTATGTCTGCCAGCAACAGCCTCGAACCGCGCGTCACGGAGCAGCTGAACATCATCCTGGACAACCTTCAGAACCGCGGCCTGCAGATCGTCGACGTGAAGACCGAGACGTGCGCGAATGCCATCGACAAGGGCTCCGACACGCTGCTGCACGTCGTCACTGTCTTGTATAGGTAAAGAAAAAGCCCCGTCGGCAGCGCTGGTACCGCTATAGCCGACGGGGCAAGTCAGGCTCCCCAGTATCGACGTGGACGTGCAAACCAAGGAGGTCGCTCCATATTATGCCAAAAACTGCGGTGATATACGCCCGCTTTTCATGCAACAAGCAGCGCGAGGCCTCAATAGATGATCAGCTGCGCATCTGCCGCCAGTGGTGCCAGCGCGAGAGGTACGCCATCGTGGCGGAATACTGCGACTATGCCATAAGCGGTCGTACCGATGACCGCCCCGAGTTCCAGCGCATGGTAGCCAACGCGGGTGAGAGCGACATAGTGCTTGTGTACATGATGGATCGCTTCAGCCGTGGGGAGTACGACGCGCCCATATACAAGCGCGAGCTTGCCCAGCACGGCGTGAAGCTCGTCTCGGCGCTTGAACAGATACCAGATTCGCCCGAGGGCATCATTTACGAGAAGCTGCTTGAGGGCCTTGCGGCATGCGAGTCGAAGAAGACCGCGATCCGCACGAGGCGCGGCATGGAGGGCAACGCGCTCAAGTGCAAGACCAACGGCGTGCGCGTGTTCGGCTACGCCAGCAACGAGGCCGACGAGTACGTGATAGACGAGGACGAGGCCGCTTTCGTGCGCGAGGCGTTCAAGCGGCGCATAGCAAAGGAGACCACCAACTCGATAGCTCGCGACTTCGCGGCACGCGGGGTCAAGACCTCGCAGGGAAACCCGTGCGGCTACTCGATGGTCGAGCGGATGGTGAAGAACCGGAAGTACACGGGGCGCTACGAGTGGGGCGGCGTTGTCAAAGAGGGCGGCATGCCCGCGATCATCGACGAGGTGACGTTCATGGAGGCACAGGGTATACGCGCGGCCAAGGAGCGCAGCGCGGAGAGCTGGGGCGACTTCGCCCTTTCTGGCAAGGCGATCTGCGCGGGCTGCGGGCGCAACCTGCAAGGCGTGAGCGGGCGCGGGCGCAAGAACGTGAAATACGAGTACTACCGCTGCCATGACGGCTGCGTGAGGCCCGTGAGGCGCGAGGAGCTTGAGGGCGAGATCGTCAAGGCGCTGCGGGCGCTCCTGCAAGACCGCGAGGAGGCCTTGCGGATAGCCCGCATGGTTGCGGAAAGCTCGGACGGCGCGGAGGTGGCGGCGAGGCGCAAGCAGGCCGCCCAATCGCTCTCAGCAGCCGAGCGCGGCCTGAAGAACATCCTCAACGCCATCGAGCAGGGCATAATCGCTCCGGGCGCGAAGGAACGCATAGCGGAGCTTGAGCACCAGCGCGACCGCGCCAAGCTCGACCTTGAGGCGATCAGGGACGATCAGATAGACCCCGAGCGGCTGGCCGACTTCCTGCAATGCGGCTCCGCCCTGGACGACGCGACGCTGCTGAGGGCGTTCGTCTACCAGGTGAGCGTGAGCGACGAAGAGTGCATAGTGACGCTGAACTACGACGTGGAAAGCAACGAACCCGCCAGACTTGACGTCCAACGGGTTCGTACAAAATGCAAATGGTGCCCCAGATAGGATTCGAACCTACGGCTTTCTGCTCCGGAGGCAGACGCTCTATCCCCTGAGCTACTGGGGCACATCGCAGTCGCTCATTATACGCTAAAATGTCTCTCGCGAGAAAGAGGAACTATGCCAGAAACTATTACCATCGATCGCCTTGCCTATGGCGATGCGGGCATCGGCCGTGCGGAAAATGGCAAAACCGTATTCGTGAACGGCGCATGCCCGGGAGATGTCGCCTTGGTCGAAATCGATCGCGACAAGGGCAATTTCTGTGAAGGCCACGTGGTCGAGCTCGTTGCGCCGTCGCCCGATCGCGTGCTGCCGGCATGCCCGCTTGCGAGCGTATGCGGCGGTTGCGGTTGGCAACATATATCTTACGAGCGTCAGCTTGCTGCGAAGCGCGATGCCGTGGTGTCGCAGCTGCGTCGCATCGGCGGCTTCGATGCGCAGCGCGCCGAGCGCATCGTTGGCGCATGCGTGCCGTCGAAGCGACAAATGGAATATCGCAACAAGCTCGAGTTCAGCTGCGCTTTCGATGCAAAGCAGGGCTTCCAAATGGGCTTCCATCAAAAGGGAAGCGACAAAATCCTTGCCGCCGACGCATGCCCGCTTGCGCATAAGCAAGCCCAAAAAACGCCGAAGGCTCTGCGCGGCGCCCTACGCTATCTCACGGGTCGCGAAGATTTAGGCATCCATCGCGTAGGCGTGCGCCATTCTCACCGTTCGGGCGATTTGGAAGTGGCTTTGTGGACGACGCCCGGTCCGTTTCCGCGCAATGCTGTGGCGAAAACCCTGTCCACGGCCGTGAAAGCTTCGTCAATCGTGCGCGTGATGACGGCCGATGCGGGCAGCGCGCGCAAGCTTAAAGGCCTCGAGATTCTCGATGGCCGCGGTTTTTGGCGCGAAACCGTCGCAGGCATTGAACACGGCGTGAGCGCGCCCTCGTTCTTCCAGGTGAACACGCCTCAGGCCGACAAGCTGGTGCAGCTTGCCCTTGACGGCCTCGAGCTCGATGAAGATTGCGTTGCGGCCGACCTGTTCTGCGGCGTGGGCACCTTCACTATTCCGCTCGCGAAGCGCTGCGGCGGCGTGTACGCCGTGGAGTCGTATGGCTCGAGCGTGCGCAATTTGCGCCACACCGTTGAGCAGGAAAACGTCGATGTCGAGGTTATTGGCGGCGACGCGACGCGTGAGCTGCCCGAACTCGGTGAGCTTGACGCGCTCATCGTCGATCCGCCCCGAAGTGGCCTCGCGAAAGAAATTATCGGCTCCATCGCCGAGGCGGCGCCCTTGCGCGTGGCGTATGTGAGCTGCGACCCAGCTACGTGGGCGCGTGACGTAAAGTTGCTCGAAGCGGCCGGCTTTGAGCTTTTGCAAGCAACGCCTGTCGATATGTTCCCGCAGACCTTCCATGTCGAGACGGTTTCGATTTTCGCGAATAAGAACCAATAGAGCGATTGGCTTTGCTCGGAGTCGCCGCATGAAGCGTTGAAAAGAAGACGTGCCCGCGCTTGTGTGAATGCTTACACAAGCGCGGGCGTTTTTGCATATATTGTTCCGCTAAAAGGCTGTTTTAACCATGCGCAAACCAGATTCGTCGTGTCCCTGGTCGCTGTGCTGCTCGCTGGCGTTCGTCTTCGCGTGCTCGAGCGTCCGCCCTTTTTTCAGGTTCGAGGCGTTTTCGTGCTGGAATTCCATCGAGTTCATGAGCAATTTTTATGGCGCAGGCCTGCAAAAAGCCATTGAGCGGTATCATACAAAGGCTTATGTGCTGCCGAACGCGGCAAAAAAGGCGCCGCTTGCAGTAACGATGCTTCGACTTCGCGCCGGTTACCGGCGCCAGACGCAGTTTCAACGCACGATAAAGAAGGAGTTATCGACTATGGCACTGTATACCCCCGAGTATCAGCCCAACGGCAAGGAAATCGCCGTCATCAAAACCTCCAAAGGCGACATTCGAGTTCAGCTCGCCGGCGACGACGCCCCCATCCACGTGGGCAACTTCGTTGAGCTTGCTCGCAAGGGCTTCTACGACAACCTCAAGTTCCATCGCTATGTTCCCGGCTTCGTTATTCAGGGCGGCTGCCCCAACACCCGCGACCTCGATTCCGCGCAGGTTATCGAAGCTGCCGGCAACCCGTGGGCTGGCCTTGGCACGGGTGGCCCGGGCTACTGCATCAAGCAGGAGTACACCACCAACCCGAACAACTCCCACGAAGACGGCGCACTGGCTATGGCTCGCAGCGCGAACCCCGATTCTGCGGGCTCCCAGTTCTATCTGTGCTTGGGTCCCCAGCATAATCTCGACTCTGGCTACACCGTGTTCGGCCAGACCGTCGAAGGCAAAGATGTCATCGGCGAGCTTCGCGTGGGCGATGTCATTGAAACTATCGAAATCGAAAACGCCGACTAGCCACAAGCTTTCACGCGTATTCAAGGAAGACAGGAATTCATGGACAACCAATACGTAGCCCAGGCGCAAGCCGCATACCAGGCACGCGACTTTCAGGCCGCAAGCCAGGCATACGTCCAGCTGCTCCAAGATCCCAGTGTGCCGAAGGGCCCGGGCGATTTGGGGTATCTGTACCATCAGCTGGGCAACTGCCTGCTGCAGCTGAAAGATTTCGATTCGGCTATCGAGTCGTACACTCAGGCGACCGCCGATTCGGCCTACGACGCCGTGGGCGCGGTGAATTGCAACTTGGGCAAAGCGTACGTTTTCAAGCATGATTACGAAAACGCCGTGTCTCATTTTGAAATCGCCACCTCCGATGCCAAATATGACACTCCCTACAAGGCCTATTTGGGCATGGGCAATGCGCTTTTGAAGCTTGGCAAAAACGCTGAAGCTGGCGTCGCATTCCGCGAGGCCGCACTCGATTCGCGCAATCCCGATCCGAGCAAGGCGCTGCTCAACCTGGGCGTATGCTTCATGGCCCTCAATCGTCCAGCCGATGCCGTGGCGTCGTATGAAAGCGCGCTGCAGTTTGACATGGACGCCGCAACGCGCAACAAGATGTACGCGAACCTCGGTCAGGCCTACGTTGCTCTGGGCCAAATGCAGAAGGCCATGAGCGCGTTCGAGTCGGCCCTCGCCGACAAGACCTACTTCCTGAGCGAATCGGCGAGCGTCGACTACGCCCAGGCTGCCAAGTGCATGGCGACGGGCACCATCGCGATGCCCGCGATTGGCCAGCAGGCAGCGCCCGCACCTGCGGCTGCGTCCAACGACGGCAATGACATGTCGGGCCTCGACGTTCCGGCCGATGGCGTGCCCACGCAAGACGACGCCTATCCGGTGGAAGCGTACGCCGACCCGCAGTATTACCCGGCCGAGGCCTATGGCTACGAGCCGGTCGATAACTACAATTCGGGCGACGAGCGTTTCTTCAACGCGAGCGACGAAGAGCTCGAGCGTTATTCGAAGGGCATTGCGCGCCAAGATCGCAAGCGTCGCAACGTTGGCCTGAAAATCCTGGTCGCGTTCTTCGTGCTTCTGCTGCTCGCTGCCGGCGCAGGCGTGTTCTTGTATACGCAGGGCTACGGCTATCCCACGCAGGAAAGCGTGGTGAAGGGCCTGTTCGCCGATACCGAGAACGCTTCGAGCTATTTCGTTTCGTCGATGAGCTCCGATAAAGTCGACGATGCTATGCGTGGCGTCGTGTCCGATTCCGATGTCGCCATCGATGGCATGGACAAATCCATGTCAAACTCTACGGTGTATGTGACGGCATCCACGCCCGAGGGCGGGGAAGTGTCCTACACTGTTTCCATGGTGCGCGACATGCTTGGCTGGAAGGTTTCCGGCGTGCAAATGACGTTCGCCTCCCAGCAGTCATAAATGCTGCAACGCCTGGCTAGCCAGGTTGCAATATAGTGCGTCGCCTAAGCGCGTCGTGCCTGTTAGAAAGCCGTTTTTCTTCAAGAAAGGGAACAATCATGGCAATTGAAAAGACCTACTCCATGCTCAAGCCCGACGCTGTGCGCAATCATCACATCGGCGAGATCGTGAGCCGCATCGAGCGTGCCGGCCTCGTTATCGAGCGCATGGAGCTGGCCAATGTTACCCCCGAGCAGGCTGCTGCGAACTACGCCGAGCACGAGGGCAAGCCCTTCTACAACGGCCTCATCGAGTACATCACCAGCGGCCCGGTTGTGAAGATGGTCGTCTCCGGCGAAGGCGCCGTCAAGAAGATGCGTACCCTCATGGGTGCCACCAACCCGGCAGAAGCTGCCCCCGGCACGATTCGTGGTGACTTTGGTCTCATTATGGACGAAAATGTTATTCACGGCTCCGACTCGCCCGAGTCTGCCGAGCGTGAAATCGGCATCTTCTTCGGTGCATAAATAATCTACGCTAAGCCTTTCGGGCGAACACGTCGGCAAGCCGCTCGCTTTCATTGTCGGATTGAAGGAGGAGCTTGTGCTCTACCGCATCATTGATGCTGGCGACGTGCCTTTGCTCATTCGGGCTTTCATGGATTCTTACGAACTTGTGGCCCCGGTCGAATGCGACCAGGGCCACATTTTCGATACCATCGACGACCCCAATGACGTGGTGCTTGATTACTCGACCACCATCGCCTCTCCCAAAAAGTATTTCTTGCCTCCTCGCGAGGTCCTTTTTAAATTCGATGTGGCGCAAAACGATGTCGATGCGTACGAGCTCGACGTGAAGCCACGTGTTCTTTTCGGCGTTCACCCTTGCGATATGAACGCCATCGAAAAGCTCGATTCCGTTTTTCTTGAAGGGCCGTACCCCGACCCGTATTACCGCGCGCGCCGCGAAGCCACGCTCATCGTGGGCGTTGGATGCACGCCTTCTCAGTCGTGCTTCTGCCATCGCATGGATGCCGACGAAGCGCCCGCCGGATACGATTTGTTCCTGCAAAATTTGGGCGACCGCTTCTGGGTCTCCATCTCTTCGGTCGCCGCAGCGGAAGTTTTGGAAGAATCGACCACGTTGCGTGAAGCTACCGACGAAGATCGCGCCGCTTTCGCCGCCGCCACCCGCCGCCGCAACGAGGCATTCTCTTCCGACATTCCCTTTGTGCAAGATGTTGCCATGCTTATGGACACGTATCACTCCGATCCGTTTTGGGCCGAACTGGGTTCGCGTTGTCTGAATTGCACCGCGTGCGCTTCGGTGTGCCCCACGTGCATGTGCTTCGACATCGTCGACGAACTTGCCTTCGACGGCAAGACCGGCGAGCGTGTGCGCGAGTGGGATTGCTGCACGAATCCCCAGTTCGCAACCGTTGCAGGCGGTCATAATTTCCGCCCGAGCGAACGCGAGCGCGTGCGACATCGCATGTATCACAAGCTCAATGGCTTCAAGGAAAAGCATGGCAGCATGCTCTGCGTGGGTTGCGGCCGCTGCGTCGATGCATGCAAAACCGGCATCAATCCTATCGAGGTGCTGAAATTCTTTGACGAGAAAACGCGCGGCGCGCATGACGCCCAGCAGGGAAAGGGGGAGACCAATGGCGAATAGGCATGCTTTCACGACTTCGGTCGAGGTATCTCCGCTCGCCGCAGCGGGCCATGTCAAAACGGGCGCTGAGCTCATGGCCGAAAATCCCTATCGTCCGTGGCCTGCGCGCATCACGTCTATCATGGAGCTTACCGCAACCGAGAAGCTCTTCGAATTCCGCTTGATTGACGAGCGCATTCGCGAAGCGTTCCACCAGCAGCCCGGTCAGTTCGTCGAGCTGTCCATCTTCGGCGTGGGCGAAGCTCCCATCTCCATTTCTTCGTCGCCTTCCAAGCAGGGCTTCATCGAGCTGTGCGTGCGACGCGCAGGTAAGTTCACCGAAGAGCTGCACAAAATGCAGTGCGGTGACGTGGTTGGAATTCGCGGGCCTTTCGGCCGACCGTTCCCATTCGAAAAAATGAAGGGCCACGACATTTTGCTTGTCGCGGGCGGTTTGGGCATCGCGCCCCTGCGATCGCTGATCAACAATATTCACGATGAGCGCAGTGAGTTCGGCAAAGTTACCATCATCTATGGCTCGCGCAACCCGCGCGAAGTCATGTTCCGCGACCAGTTCGAGATGTGGCGCCACCGTCACGACTTCGATCTTCACCTGACCGTCGACAATTACGAAGACGGATGGGATGGCGAAGTGGGCCTGGTCACCAAGCCTTTCGAGCATTTGGAAGTCGATGCTGACAATACGTTCGGCGCATTGTGCGGGCCTCCGGTCATGTATCGATTCGTCGTTGAGGAAATGCGCAAGAAGGGAATTCCCTACGATCGCATTTACATGAGCTTCGAGCGCCATATGAAATGCGGCATGGGCAAATGCGGCCATTGCCAAGTGGGCCATCAGTATGTGTGCATTGACGGTCCCGTGTTCAATTATTGGGAAGCGAAGAATATTCAGGGGTCGATGTAGATGGAATGCCAAACGAAAAGGAACGCCACGCCGCGCGTGGTGGTGCTGGGCTTGGCGAGCTGCTTCGGCTGCCAGCTGCAAATAACGAATGCCGAATCGCATTTGCTCGAAATTCTGGGCCAAATCGATGTGCAGTATTGGCAAATGGCCTCAAGTGCGCCCGAGCCCGAGGGCGATGTCGACGTCGTAATTATCGAGGGCGCCGTTTCCACGGTTGAATCCCGTGAAATCGTTGAGCGTTGGCGCAAACGCGCGAAATGCCTGATCGCTATGGGTGCATGTGCGGTATGCGGAGGAATTCCTTCCATTGCGGCGCATCATTTGGATGAGCGCGCGAAAAGCGTGTATGGCGATGCACTCCCTTCCGCCTGCGGAGAAATGCTTGTTCCTCAGCCGGTCAGCAGCGTGGTCGATGTCGATTTCGAAGTTCGCGCATGCCCTATTGATCCCGCCGATTTCGTTGCGGTGATGCAGCATGCTATATATGGCAGCAACGCCACGGTGCAAACGGGAACGTTGTGCGGCAGCTGCAAACGCAATGAAAGCGGTTGCTTGTGGCGCGAAGGAAAAGTGTGCCTAGGCCTCGTGACCCAAGAGGGCTGCGGCGCGAAGTGCGTGCAGCTTGGCCGCGAATGCAATGGCTGCCGTGGCCTGTCGGCTAACGCGAATCTTTCGGCGGCGCGCGCGTTCGCCGAAAGCACGAGCGTTGGCGCTGCTCGCTTTGACGAGGCGCTTGAATTGTTCAACCTGGTGAACCCCATGCTTTCATCAATTTCGGAAGGGGAGGAGTAGCCCATGCGCACGACGCTTTCTATGCACCATATTGCTCGCATCGAGGGACACGGCAACATCTCGCTTTCTATAGAAGATGGTCGCGTGTCCGATGTGAAGATGAACGTGGTGGAACCCGCCCGTTTATTCGAGTCGATGGTGGGAGGACGTCCCTTCACCCAAACGAGCTATATCGCCTCGCGTATTTGCGGAATTTGCTCGTCGAGCCACGTGATAACCGATTTGCTTGCGATTGAGCAAATCTTTGGCGTGAAGACGAGCGAGCGCACGCGCGTTTTGCGCGAACTGCTCGTGTATGGCAGCTTCCTTCAGAACCACGCAGCTCACTTGTTCGTTTTTGCTGCTCCCGATTTCGAGGGGCTCGACAGTGCTTTCCCCCTTGCGGAATCGGCGCCCGAGCTTTTCAATGGAGGAATGACTATTAAGGCGTTGGGCAATGAGCTGTGTACGCTCGTTGGCGGGCGCTCCATTCATCCCATCACATGCGTTGTGGGCGGTTTCACCCATGAACCGTCTCGTGACGACTGCCTTGCCATGGCCGATAAAGTTGCCGCAGCGCGTGAATTCTGCGAAAAAACGGTCGATGTTTTCGCGGGCTTCAAGGTCCCACAGATTGAAACCTCTGGCGATTTTATGGCGCTCGTGGAAAATGGCCGTTATTGCGTGGTTGGCGATACTGCGGCTTTCGCATCCGATGGCGCACGTTTTGCCGCGGCCGATTACGCCGACCATATTGAGGAATACGCCGTCGATCATTCGGCTGCGCGATTTTCGCGCCGCGCGAGCACGAAGAAAAACATCACGACGAGCGCACTTGCGCGCGTTAACTTGAGCTGGAATGAGCTTTCGCAGCCTGCGCGATTGGCCGCGGCGAAAGCGGGCCTGCGTCCTCCGGCGCGAAACCCCTTCTTGAACAATGTTGCGCAGGCCGTCGAGCTCGTCGATGTATGCGTTCGTTGCGAGGCGATGCTTCGTTGGCTCGCATTCGGCGAGGGAACGAGCAAGCCCGTCGATTTCGAAGTTCGTGCGGGCAGGGGCGTTGGCATGACCGAGGCTCCGCGCGGCACGCTCATTCATGAGCTGGAAATTGGGGAAGACGGTCGCGTCAAGCACGCGAGCATCATCACGCCTACGGTCCATAATCTGGGCGATACCGAATCGAGCGTGCGCACGCTTGCCGATTTGCTGGCCGAGCAGGGTGCTTCCGAGGAAGAAATTCGTTTGGAGGTCGGAAAACTCGTCCGTGCGTACGATCCGTGCCTCTCATGTTCCGTGCATTAGGCGATTTTTGCGAGTTTTGAGGCTCGAAAAACGTCTCAAGCGCCGGTTTCTACGATAATTCGAGCCGCCTTTGGGCGGCTCGAATGGTTTAATGTGGACAAAATGTGAGCAAACAAGTAGTAATTCATTCAAACATGACCGCTCACGTCTAATAACATACCGTTCACCGAAAGTGAAAAATTTTTTTTACGAGCAAATATTTCGGGAAAATGACCGGAAACAGTTGGACAAATTCGTAATCCGTGAATTGAAAAAAGCCGTTTGACGTGGTCAAACGGCTTTTTGTTTACGAACCATAGGAAGGCGGTTTAAAGCACGCGGCGTAGCTGCTGTTCCTTGATTTCGCTCTCGAGGGAGGAGTGAATGATGTTTTGGAACGGTTCGACGTCGCTCAAAATGCCTGCGTTCGAGAGCTCGGGGTCGGAAATTCGATGCACGAGATAGCTGATTGCGGCCCCCGTATAGAACTCGGCAAGGAAGTGCACGGCCGAATCGCTCAACGATCGGTTGCTCAAAATGAATCGAATATCGCGCTCCAGCGCCGGGACATAGAGCTTGTAGAGATACGAGCGCAGCCCATCTTTTTCGGTGCTGTGGAGCGCCTTGGCGTAATATGCGCGGCGCTTTTCGAGTGTGTCGGCGAGCGCTTGGAAGAATTCAGATCCATCGAGTGAGCGCACGCCGACCTTCTTAAAGGCGTAATACGGCTTGTCGGCAATAGCCCCGTCTTCTTCACGCTCATACACCAAATGGTCGGAATCGAAGCGCTCAAGCAGCGTTTCGGCAAGGTCGTTGCGGAAGACCCAACGAATGAGATGGGCCTTGTCTTCGAAGTGGTAGTAAAACGTTTTGCGGTTTTTACCCGATGCGGCAACGATGTCGGAAACCGAGATTCTTTCAATGGGGAGCTTCTCGGCGAGGCTCACGAACGATTCGCCCATAAGCTCCATGGTGTCGGAAGATGCCATAACGCTCCTTACATTACGAGTGATTTAGGACAGTTTTGCGAGTGCGTGGTGAAAACAAGCATGTGCATGGGAACGGCGCCTTGCATAAAACTATCCATATTTTAGCATCAGAGTCCGACACAAGCATCGATATGTCCTACTAGTTTTATAAGTAAAACATGCTCATTTCACTTGCAGGGATGCCATTTTGCCTGGTTTTACCTGTGAAAATATATGCCAATCCTATATATCGAACCACAAAGCTACAGAATTAGTTATATGTCCCGCAAAACGGCCTATTTTTACCCAGAACCTTGGAACTGACCATGCTCGAACGGACAGGAAGAGCGTATTCTGCCGATATCGAAACCTGCGCCTTGTAGCGAAGGGGACAGGTTGGTCGAAAAGTCGACTCTTAACTAGGAGGAAGCAATGGATTTCGCTTTGACCGATGAGCAAGAGCTGCTGCTCGAAAGCGTGCGCGAGTTCTGCGATCGCTATTTCACCGACGACGTCGTGAAGGAAATGTACGAGAACGGCGGCATGCCCGACGAGATCGCCGCGGCATATCGCGACGCTGGCTTTGGCCTGATGGGTATTCCTGAGGAGTACGGCGGAATCCCGGCTGACAAAGTCACGTTGGGCCTGATGATCGAGGAGCTTTACCACAGCGCTGGCTGCATGCACATTCTCTATCAGAACTCCCTGTCCATGTTCGACATCATGGAGTTCGGCACCGAAGAGCAGAAGCAGCAGGCCGTTGACCACTACATGGAGACCGGCTGGCCTATCGCTTCTCTGTCCATCTCCGAGCCGGGCGCTGGCTCTGACAATGGCTCCATGACCTGCGTCGCTAAGAAGCAGGCCGACGGCACTTACAAGCTTTCCGGCCAGAAGACCTGGGTCACCATGGGTGAGAAACTCCCGTACACCATCGTCGTCGCCAAGGACGAAGATCCCAGCCGCGAGAACCGCAACATGTCCCTTTGGTACATCCCCATGGACACCCCGGGCGTTTCCACCGCTTCGCTGCACAAGATCGGCCAGCAGTGCATCCCGTTCTGCGAGGTCTACTTCGACGACGTCGTCGTTACCGAAGAGCAGCGCATGGGCAAGCCGGGCGAGGGCTTCATGATGCTCATGAAGAACTTTGAGGTCGAGCGCTCCTTCATCGTCGCCGAGCAGGTTGGTCTGGCTCAGGCCGCCCTCGAGGACGCTGCCAAGTACGCCAACCAGCGCATCGCCTTCGGCAAGCCGATCACCAAGCTGCAGATGATCCAGGAGAAGCTCTGCGACATGGAGATCAAGGTTCAGAACACCCGCAACATGCTTTACAAGACCCTGTGGAAGCTCGACAACGGCGAATCGGTTCAGCTCGACTCCGCGATGCTGAAGCGCTACGGCTGCTCCGAGTGCTTCCAGGTCGCCGACATGGCGCTCTCCATCTACGCCGGTTTGGGTTATACTACTGAAGTCCGCATTGGCCGCATCTGGGCCGACCTGCGCGGCAATATGTTTGGCGGTGGCACCCACGAAGTCATGGCCTACATTGCTGGCCGTCAGGTTGCCAAGAAGTACGCCAATTAGTAAGTCACGCATAAGACAGTCTGTTAAGAAACGTATCCGAGAAGGGAAAGGTACAAGATGAAAATCGTTGTTTCTTTCAAGGTCGTTCCTGACGATCAGGACATCCAGGTGTCCGGCGACGGTAGCCTCGACTACGCCAAGGCTCACCAGATCGTCTCGACCTACGACTTGAACGCGATGGAAGCCGCCGCTCAGCTGGCTGCTGCCAACGAAGGTTCCGAAGTCGTGGGCATCACGGTCGGCGGTAAAAAAATCGACGACTCCAAGACCAAGAAGAACGTGCTTGCTCGCGGCATTGATCAGCTCTACATGACCGCTGACGACGCGTGCGCCGACCTCGACGCTGGCGCTACCGCTGCGGCTCTCGCCGAGCTCGTTGCCAAGGTGGGCGAATATGACCTCATCATCTGCGGCGACGGCTCTGCTGACAACTACGCTCAGCAGGTTGACGTGCAGCTGGCCGCTAAGCTCGGTCTGCCCGTCGTCAATGGCGCTACCAAGATTGAAGCTGGCGACGGCGTTGTGACCGTTGTCCGCACCCTCGAAGACGTCGTCGAGACCGTTGAGGTCCCGCTGCCTGCCGTTGTTTCGGTTGCTCCCGACGTCGCTCTGCCCCGCATCCCGGGCATGAAAGACATTCTGGCCGCCGGCAAGAAGCCGATGAACGTCTTCGCCGCTGAGGGCACCTTCGCCAACAGCATCGAAGTCGTCGACTGCAAGGCTCCCAAGCAGGCCGACCGCAAGCTCGAGATCATCGACGCCGCCGACGATGGCGCCATTGAGAAGTTCGCTGCCGCCATCAAGGCCGCTCTGTAGTTCGCGGAATTAGGAAAGGATCGAAAACAATGAAAGCATTTGTTCTCGCTGAGCATTCCGACGCCGCCCAGGAGCTCTGCGCTGGCGCTCGCACGATGGCCGATGAGGTCGTCCTGGTTGCTATCGCCGACATGGAGGTTCCTGCCGCCGTCGCCGATAAAGTCCTGCACGTTGCCCTTCCCGAAGGCGCTGTCGTTGACGACGCTGCCGACACCGTGATTGCTGCGTTTGACGCTGAGCAGCCCGGCGTTGTGCTCGTTGAGCCGACCCGCCACATGAAGGTCGTTGCTGGCAAGGTTGCCGCTCATGCTGGCGCCTCCATCATCCCCGACGTCATCGAGTTCGATGGCGACGTTGCTACCGACATGTACTTCGGCGGCGTGGGCATGAAGAAGCAGAAGGCCACCGGCGTTGCCTTCTATGGCGTTGGCGCTGGCGTTTTCGCTGAGGCTGCCGCTTCTGGCGCCAATGCGACCGAGGAACTCGCTTGGGTTGCTCCTGCCAAGGCCATCAAGCTTGTCTCTTCTGTGCCCGTCGAGAAGTCTGGCGTTGACCTGAACAAGGCTGACGTTGTCGTTGCCGCCGGTCGTGGCTTCGGCGCTGAGGAAGACCTCCAGATGGCTCGCGACCTCTGCGACAAGGTCGGCGGCGGCCTCGGCTGCTCCCGTCCTCTCACCGAGGGTGTCAACTGGCTTCCCACCGAGGTCTACGTTGGCGTTTCCGGCCTCATGCTCAGCCCCAAGGTTTACATCGCAGCTGGCATCTCCGGCCAGATGCAGCACATGGTCGGCTGCAACCGCGCGACCACGCTGTTCGCGATCAACAAGGACAAGAACGCTCCTATCTTCAAGCAGTGCGACTACGGTCTGGTTGGCGACATCAAGACTGTCCTGCCCGCGCTTGTTGCTGTGCTCTAAGTCGAATTCGACTTCGTAAACCGGCGTAGGCGTTTCCTGCGCCGGTTTTTCTTATCGCTTTCAAGGAAAGGAAGAGTCAATGGCAGACTTCGACGCAATCGTCGTCGGCTCTGGCTGCGCTGGCTCCGTTGCCGCATATGAGATCGCCAAGGCCGGCAAGTCGGTCCTGGTCGTTGAGCGCGGCAATTTCGCTGGTGCCAAGAACATGACGGGCGGCCGTATCTACGGCCACTGCCTGCGCGCCGTGTTCCCCGACAACTTCGACGAGATCCCGTTCGAGCGCAAGGTTTCGCACGAGCGCATCTCGCTGATGTCCCCCAACTCCAACTTCACCATCGATTTCGCCTCCGAGGACCTTCTCAAGGATGGCCAGGAATCTTACACTGTGCTTCGTGCGCCCTTCGACCAGTGGCTGGCCGAGCAGGCCGAGAACGCTGGCGCAGAGTACATCTGCGGCATCGCCGTTGAGAAGCTCATCAAAGATGAGAACGGCAAGGTTATCGGCATTTTCGCTGGCGAAGACGAAATCACCGCTGATGTCGTCGTGCTGTGTGACGGCGCGAACTCGCTTCTGGTCGAGCAGGCTGTGGGCGCCAAGCGTCCCCCGGCGTCCCAGATGGCCGTTGGCGTCAAGGAAGTCTTCGAGCTTCCCGAAGAGGAAATCGACAAGCGCTTCCAGTGCGCACCCGGTGAAGGCACTGCATGGCTGTTTGCTGGCGACGCCACTCATGGCTCCTTCGGCGGCGGCATCATCTACACCAACAAAGACTCCATCTCTGTTGGCATCGTTGCTGGCGTTGAGGCTACGGCCAAGGGCAACGTCCCCGTGTACCAGATGCTCGAGGACTTCAAGAATCGTCCCGAGATCGCTCCTGTGCTCAAGGGCGCCAAGCTCGTCGAGCACTCCGGCCACCTCGTTCCCGAGGGCGGCATCACCACGATGCCCGAGCTCACTGCCGATGGCGTCATGGTTGCTGGCGACAACGCCACCATGTGCGTCAACCTCGGCTACACCGTGCGCGGCATGGACTACGCCGTGGCTTCTGGCCAGATGGCTGGTCAGGCTGCTGTCAAGGCGCTCGACGCGGGCGACACCTCCAAGGCTGGCCTGAAGTGCTACGTCGACGCTCTCGAGGATTCCTTCGTCATGAAGGACATGCGTCAGTTCAAGAACGTTCCTAACTTCATGGAGCACTTCGACCGCATGTTCTGCGGCTACCCCGAGATGATTCGCGACATGATGAACACGATGTTCGTCGTCGACGGCAGCCCGGTTCAGCCCATGAAGAAGTCCATGATGCCCATTGTTAAGGGTGCCGGCTTCATGAACCTGTTCAAAGACGTTAAGGGAGCGATGAAGGCACTATGAGTGATATCAAATTCACGGTGAACGTCGATGAGTACCTGTCTCTGAACAAGTACGAAGTCGATGAGTCCAATGCACATATCGAGCTCGTTGAGGATCCTTCTGACGAAGAGTTCGACAAGCTCATCCTGGTTTGCCCCGCTGCGCTGTACAAGCGTGACGAGGATGGCAAGAAGTCTTTCGACTACGCCGGCTGCCTGGAATGCGGCACCTGCCGCTTTGCTTGTGGCGACACCATCATCAAGAAGTGGGAAAACCCGCAGCCTACCATGGGTGTGGAGTACCGTTTCGGCTAAGCCAAGCGCGATATATCGCATATAAAGAAAGGAGCCTTCGGGCTCCTTTTTTTTCTATACGGCCCAGACGCATCACGGTTTGGACCTTTGCTGCTCTTTCGACTCTGCATGGCGTTGGGTTCGCTTTGGGTCACGGCTCGCTACCGCTTCGCCCTTCGGGCTACGCTATGCGCTCGCCTGGCTTCGCTTAGCTTTTAAATAGGGGCAAGTATGAGCTCAGACGACCCTAAGCGAACCCAACGCCATGCAGAGCCGCCGCGTCATTGTTTTGCAAGCGGCGAACAGAAGTCTCGGATCAGGCTATTTCGCGAGCAAAACCTCAACGGCGGCGAGCTTCACACAGCATACGAATACTTCCATGGCCTGCTGGAGCTCGGAAAGCGGTGGCAGGGTGGGGGCGATGCGAATGTTCGTGTCGCGTGGGTCTTGCTTGTAAGGCCATGTTGCGCCAGCGCCCGTCATAGTAACGCCTGCTTTTTTGGCGAGCTCTACCGTACGCTTTGCGGTCCCCTCCAATCCATCGAAGCTGACGAAGTATCCGCCCACGGGGTTCGTCCACGTTGCGATGCCCTCGTTGCCCAATCCTTCTTCGAGCATGCGCGCTACGAGTTCGAATTTCGGGCGAATGATAGCCGCATGCTTTTTCATGAGCGCGTCGACGCCTGCGGCGTCTTTCAGGAAGCGCACGTGGCGCAGCTGGTTCATTTTGTCGTAGCCCACCGTTTGCACGCCCACGCGAGCTTTAATTTCCGCGATATTCTCCGCCGATGCGGCAACGGCGGCGATGCCGGCGCCCGGAAGCGTGACTTTCGACGTGCTGGTGAATTTGAAATAGCGGTTCGGGTTGCCGGCCGCCTCGCACGCAGCGGCGATATCGGCGACGTGTTCGCGCTCGTCGTCGTAGAGATGATGCACGCAATACGCGTTGTCCCAGAAAATGCGGAAGTCGCTCGCGGCACAGGGCATTCCCGCAAGGCGATGAACCGTTTCGTCGGAATACGTGATGCCGGTGGGGTTGGCGTATTGAGGCACGCACCATATGCCCTTGATGGAATCGTCTTCGGCGACAAGTCGCTCGATTTCGTCCATGTCGGGACCGTTTTCGTTCATCGAGATGGGAATCATTTCAATGCCGTAGCTTTCGGTGATGCCGAAGTGGCGATCGTAGCCAGGTACGGGGCAGAGCCACTTTACTTCCGGAAGCTTGCACCAAGGCGTACTGCCCAAATAGCCGTGCGTGTATCCAGCGGTTACCAAGTCGAACATGATGTTGAGACTCGAATTGCCGAACACGCATACATTGGCAGGGTCGTGCTCCATGACTTCACCCATCAAGCGCTTCGCTTCCGCGATGCCGTCCATGACGCCGTAGTTGCGGCAGTCGGTGCCATCTTCAGCAATTAAATCGCTCGAAGAGGTGAGCTCATCGAGCATGGGCAAGCTCAATGCAAGCTGGTCGCATCCGGGCTTTCCACGTGCCATGTTCAAAGAAAGCCCCTTCGCGCAGTGGCTCGCATATTCAGTTTCGAGGGCCGCTTTCAGCGTTTCGAGCTCGCTGGTGGACATATCGACGTATGACATATATATGTCACGCTCCTTATGTGGGTTCATGCCGTTTGCGCAACCACTTTACCAAAATAAAGCGCTCCTGATTACGTATCGCGGCATATACCGTATAATCGGCAGGTATTTTCGTACTTTGCGGCACGTGCCGCTCTAGAAGGGGGTATCGATGTCATCAGGCGACATCCAGGTCATTCTTGCGATGGCCCTATACTTCATCGTCGTGCTTTCGGTGGGCTTTTTCTATCTAAGGCGCTCGAATTCATCGTCCGAGAACTATTTCCTTGGCGGCCGAGGCTTGGGCCCCTGGCTCACAGCGCTTTCGGCCGAGGCATCCGACATGTCGGGCTGGCTGCTCATGGGTTTGCCGGGCGTTGCCTATTTCACGGGCGCTTCCGATGCCATGTGGACTGCGATCGGCCTCGCCATTGGCACGTATCTGAATTGGAAGTTCGTGGCGCGCCGCCTGCGCAAATATTCTGAGGTTGCCGGCAACGCCATCACTTTGCCCGATTTTTTCAGCAACCGCTTCCATGATGATCGCCGCATTCTCATGAGCGTCGCGGCCGTCATCATTTTGCTGTTCTTCTGCATCTATTGCGGCAGCTGCTTTGTAACGTGCGGCAAGCTTTTCTCCACGCTGTTCGGGCTCGACTACACCACCATGATGATTCTGGGCGCCCTCGTCGTGTTCGTGTACACCTTCGTGGGCGGATACCTCTCGGTATGCACGACCGACCTTATTCAGGGTTCTATCATGATTTGCGCGCTCGTGGTGGTTTTCGTGGGCAGCGTCGGCATGGCGGGCGGTGTGGAAAACACCGTCGCGTTTTTGCAAGACATCCCGGGCTTCCTTTCGGCCACTATGACGGCGCAACCTGTTATGGGCGCCGATGGCCTGCAGGTTGTTGAAAACGGCATGCCTCTGTTTGGCGAAGCGACGGTATACGGAGCCGGCGCAGTGACGATTGTCGGATGCCTCGCGTGGGGCTTGGGTTATTTTGGCATGCCGCAAGTGCTCGTGCGCTTCATGAGCGCGCGTCATTCCGATGACATCAAGAAGAGCCGCATCATCGCTACGGTTTGGGTTGTGGTGTCGCTTGCGAGCGCCGTGTGCATCGGCCTTGTGGGCCGCGCAGCGCTGCCCACCGAATTCCTTACCGCATCTGCCGCAGAATCGATTTTCGTCGTGCTTGCGCAAATCATGCTGCCTTCGTTTGTGTGCGGCCTTGTGGTTTCGGGCATTTTCGCGGCAACGATGTCGTCTTCGTCGAGCTATTTGCTCATTGCAGGATCGGCTATATCGCAGAACCTTTATAAGGGCCTCATCAATCGAAAGGCGACCGATGCTCAGGCGATGTTCGTCTCGCGCGTGGCGCTTACGGTCATCCTTATCTTCGGGATCATTATCGCGCTCGACCAGAACTCTTCGATCTTCCAAGTCGTTTCATACGCATGGGCCGGTTTCGGCGCGAGCTTCGGTCCCCTTATGCTTCTATCGCTGTATTGGCGTCGCGCGAATTGGCAGGGTGCTTTTGCGGGCATGCTTACGGGTGCGGCAACTGTAATTGTGTGGAACCTTTGGGTGAAGCCTCTCGGCGGCATCTTTGGCATCTATGAGCTTTTGCCCGGATTCATTTTCGCGCTTATCGCCATCGTGGTGGTTTCGAAGCTCACGGCTGAGCCCTCTAAAGAAGTTCTCGATGAGTTCGATCACTATATGGAGGCGGATGTTTAGGGCATAAAAACGCGAAACGGAGCTTTGTCGAAAGGGAAGGGGCGCTTAGGAAAGCGCCCCTTTTTTCGCGTCTTGGAGAAAAAATTGCCAAAATTTTTTTTGAAAAGATTTTTTTGGCAATTTGACAATTTTAGGCGATATGAGCGAAATACGCCGAGAAAAAGACCAGTTCAAAGCGGTCTTGTGATGGAAATATGTATGGATACGCCCGGCACCGTGTAAACGTTTGACACGACTAGGGGGTCACGGTAATATAACCACGCTCTTGCAGAGAGGAAAGAAAAACCGCCCTGCAAAAGCCGCAGCTTGATAAGTACACATAACGTATCCGAGCACTTTGCGAACTGGGCGTGTGCCCGAGTGGTTAAAGGGGACGGGCTGTAAACCCGTTAGCTCTG
>OLPV01000828.1_pt1 | contig 24693 bp, 14 predicted proteins | sample 1671961 | NCBI WGS metagenome assembly OLPV01 (sample SAMEA3136630, study PRJEB25190) | human gut metagenome | biome: human gut; feature: human-associated habitat; material: faeces | place: Austria | collected 2013
ACCCTTTGCACGTTTTGAAACCGTGCAAAAACCGTGCAGAAACCGTGCACTTACTTTCAGACAAATGAAAAATCGACTTATCCGACAACGACTTGACGGCATTGGTTCGATTGACCGCACATCAAAAATCAAGTTTTGGAGGAGCGCTCTCAGCAGGTCTCGGGATGAAGCAGTGCTTCCACCAGATCCATGTTCTTGGAAACGTCATTGCGCGTGCTTGCATAAAGCATCGTTGCTACGATCAGTCGATCCATCATGCGCGCCAGATAGACCCGGCCGATGCCCTTCAGACCTGCTTGCTCGAAAATACTCAGCAGGTCGTTGAGTGCCTTGACCATGTGCTCCGTCTGTTCCTTCGGAGCGCTGCTGCTGTCGATCTTTGCGATCTCCCGGAGGAGCCTTCCAGACTTCTTCGTGAACAGGTCTGCGTCCGGGTCCTCCTCATGCTCCTTTTCATATTCGACCAGCTTTTCCCAGTTTTCTTCGTTGAATCTGGCCGCAAGGATCATGAACCAGCCCAGCAGCAGGATGCCGTCATGATCCAGCACCCGGTTCGTGGGTTCTGCGCCATGCAGCGGTCTCAACGTCTGGCTCACCTCATTCGGGAGAGACCGCAAGCGTCCATTCAGATACGCCCGGAGCTTTTCCTCCATTGCATCATCTTCCCGTTCCATGTGCTCCTCGTTGTTGTCATTCACACGGGTGCCCACATAGGCATACATCTCATTAAACAGCGCGGCAAGTTCCTCCGGCAAGCCATCCTTCGTCAGCACATACGGAGGGGCTTTCGGGAAGAGGATCACCAGTGCCTGCAGCAGCCCCTTGAGCGCCAAGCTTGCCGTGCGCGTGTACTCCCGCGTGTAATTGCTGGTATAATGCCCGGACAGCGGGTCCGTTCCGTCCGCATCCATAAGCGTCACATGGTCAAGCGAGTCGGCATTCTTCACCAGTTCTTCTACCAGTTTTGCATTGAAGGCACTATCACCAGCCAGGCTCTCCTCCGTATCCGGGACGGTATCGACCATGCGGAGGAGCGCCTGCGTGCCGCCGCTCTCCGTGCCCGCAGCAGCGTTCCGGGTGCCATTGGTCTGGTGCAAAAAGCCCTCAAGCACCTTCATCATGTCCCGCCATGTAAGGTTGTCACGGTAGTGCCTGCGCATTGCCAGAAATACAGCGTCCAGCAGATTGTGCGGGTTCCAGTTCTGATTGTAGAGCATAAACAGACGGTCGATCTCTTCATCGGTCAGATGAAAAACCGTTGCCATCTTGTAGATCTCGCTCTTCGAGCCAACACGGCTTTCCGTATAGCCGCGGTTCAGCACCGTACCCCATGCCGCATCATGCAGAGGGCCAATATTCGGCTTTTCTTCCAGCCGCCGGGCAACTTGACGGCAGACTGCCGCCGACCATCCCTTCGAATGATCCAGCTGCTTGAGATCCGGGCAGTCCAGCCCTTCCAGAATTTCAGGATAATGGGTCTGCAATGCACGGCAGACGCAGAAGCCGGGCGTCATCACCGTTCTCCAATCCGTCAGCGTTTCCAGCAGATTTTCTGCATTCATCAGCACCGCGTTTTCGTTATCCCGCGTCTGTTCGATCCACTCGTTCAGTTGCCGCTCCGATTCGTGCGTTTGGGGCATCATGTTGTCTTCCATTTTGTTGACCTCCTCTGAATTTCTGGTTGAAGGGTATATTTCTCCCATTCAACTGACCTTATTATACCACATCTTTTATACCCGGCCTCAAAAATCTCAAATAACCTAAAAGCCTTCCGATATTTTTTCGGGCAACGTCTCTTTTGTATGCTAATCTGGTATCGTTCCCAAGGAACGCTCGTGATCCCAGACCATTCAAAAGGAGGCTGCCTTATGCCCACTCTCGAAAAAAGCCGCGATAAAATGTCCGAAAATTTCTCGAAAATGACCCCTGCCATGCGGCGTCATCTGACCATGCACCTGTCGTATCTTCAGTCCGACTGCAAAAAGGACACACTGGACGACCCGCTTTTTCACCTGAACGTCAGGGCGTTGAATGAATTTTATCAGCTGAATGCGTTTTTGTATCCCTCCGACGTTCGGACCATTCTGGACAGCTGCGGCACGGACAAGATCCGCCGCGCCCTGATCCTTCTGGGGCAGTGCCAGAAGCCCCACATCCTTCGTCAGGTCGATATCGAGGCGCTGCGCACCGAAATGGAACAGGTGACCGGTTGTGAACCCGCCAAGCAGACCCTGCTGGATCTGGTAAGCCGCACCAACCGTACTGCCGTTCCTTTCCGTGTGCTGCTGGTCGGCCCCTCCGGCATCGGCAAGACCCTGCTTGGTGACATCCTCGCCGCACACTATAAGCTGCGCCGCATCGACTGCGGTTCCATCAGCACCCCCGTCGCACTGGCGGGAGAGGAATCCGGGTACAACAGTTCCACTTATGGCATGTTGGCGGATGCGGCGCTTGATCAGGCGGATCTTTTGCAGTTTACCGGGGTAGACCGCATTACGTTCGGCGGGCAGAACGGCAACCCGTTCCCTGCGCTGATCCAGCTGGTGCGCGAGCATACCGTGCACGACCTTTACCTTGGCACCTCCGTACATGTAAACGCCAACATCATCGCCGAAGCTGAAAGCACCGCTTCGCTGCCCGCCGACCTGATCAGTGCCTTTGACGCGGTGATCGCCATGCCCGCACCCACGCGGGAGGAGCGTCTCGCATTCGGCAAGGCTCTGTTTGACACCCTCAACACGCGCAGCAACCTTGTTCTGGAGCCGGACATCCTTCCCTGGCTGCTGGATCATTACTGCCCGGATGAGGGCATGACGAACCTGAAAACCAGTGTGGAGCGGCTTTTCCATGCCGCCTCCAACGCGCCTGACCCGGCGCTGCCCATCACGATCCCTGCCGCAGAAAAATTCCTTGGCGCAGCACAGCTGAGCGAATACGAGAAAAACGTGCTGGCATTCCGTCAGGGGGTCTATTCCGACAGTATGCGCAAGGTTGGTCAGGCGCTGATGCAGACCATCAACGAGAACCGCGGCTCTTTCTCGGAGCGCAGCAGCACCAACCGTTCCAATGCCATGGAGCGCTTTTCCTACATTGCACGCTTCCAGCGCTCTCAGCTGCCCTTCCGGCTCGACCTGCCCTCCTTTGAACGCGGTGTAAAGCAGATCATTGGTCTGGACAATGTAAAGGACACGATGCGCGCCCGGCTTGCCGGTATGGAAGCCTCCAACGAGGCAGGCCGTCCGCTGCTTTTTGTCGGCCCCGCCGGTACGGGTAAGACGCACTTCTGCCGTACATTTGCCCAGTCCCTGAACCTTCCGTTCGAGAAGATCAGCTGCGCCGGGCTTCAGCCCGCCGACCTGAAAGGCACCAGCATCGTTTACAACAACAGCTGCGCCGGTGTCATTGCGCAGGCGCTCAAGCGCGCAGGCAGCACCCGTGCCGTTCTTCTGCTGGACGAGGTGGACAAGCTGCCGGCAGAATCCCAGTTTGCCCTGCTGGACCTGCTGGACGGCCACCGCAGTTTTTACGAAAAGCATCTGGACTGCGATATCGACCTGCACCAGCTAGTCCCTGTTCTGACCGCAAACGATCTGGAAAAGGTCTCTCCCATTCTCCGGGACCGCTGCGACCTGATGCCGATGTACGGCTATACGCTGGCTGAGAAAAAGGCCATTGCACAGCAGGCCATGCTCCCCGCCGCGCTGAAAAAATACGGCCTGCCCGATACGCTGTTCCCGGAAAACGTCACGGACCTTTTGGTGCGCCGCTACTGCCGTGCACCCGGCTGCCGTGACATGGAAAGCGCGCTGAACCGCCTGTGCGAGACCCTGACCCTGTACCGGGCACAGGAAAAGGAGCTGACGGTAAACGAAGCGCTGCTGGAGACCGTGCTCGGCGCCCCGCCCGCCGCATTGAACCACTACCCGGCGCACCTCCCGGAGGATACGACCGGGCTTGTAAGTACGCTGGCAGTCATGCGCAGCTCTGCCGGTATGAGCTTTGGCTCGCGCGATGCTGTACAGGCTGTTCTGACGGCACGCCCCGGCATTACCATCACCGGCTTTGCACAGGACGGTCTGCGGGAGAGCGTGCAGACCGCCCTGACCGCCGCCGAACAGCTGACCGGCAAAACGCTGCCGAAGGGCAAGGGCGTGCACATCCATTTCTGCGGCGATGAGCCCAAGAACGGCACCTCCGGCGGCTGCGCCATTGCGCTGGCGCTTGCCAGCCTGCTGACCGGAACGCCCGTTCCCCGCACCCTTGCCCTGACCGGCACGGTCGATCTTCTGGGCAGTGTCGGAAAGGTCGGCGGCATCCCGGAAAAGACCGAAGCCGCCCTTGCCGCCGACTGCAAGCTGCTTTTTCTGCCCGGCGAAAACCGTGACGACCTGCCGCCGGAGCTCAAGGAGCAGGCCGATGCACAGGGCATGGAGATCCTGTTTGCGGATACGCTGGCCGAAATCTGGGCAAAGTGCATGGAGCTGTAAACGGATTTAGAATAAATGATGCTTTCTCCCTCTGCGGCTTCCGCAGGGGGAGTTTTGTTGTCAGGTGTCAGGTTTCCGCCAAGAGTCCCAGTTGTGGAAAAGGGCAAATAGCTTTTCTTTTTTATTTTGCCTTTCTAACTTTTTTGCCTTTTTATCATCATCGCAGAACCAAATCATCAATTCTCTCTGCATCGAAAGAAGGGGATGATGTTCAGGCAGGATTTTTTCCAGCAAAACCAGCTGTTCTTCAAAAAAGCGGAACATCGGCTCTCTCTGCTTGTTAAGCTCCTCTGCAATCATCTTATAGCGTTGCAGATTGTTCATATACCATTGCTCACTAAATTCTTCGGCCTCTTTCGCTTTTTCAGCTTCTTCCGCTGCTTTTTCGTTCCAACTTTCAATGCTGTTTTTCAAATCTTTTTCTGCCATGAGCAACGCATTGCCTGCACACGTATATTTCTTTTGAATGCAACAGCAATAAGTGTATAGACTGCACGCTCTTAACCAGTGCAAAAAATCAGAAACTTCCAAAAACGTTTCCTCTTGATTTCTTGCCTGATTGTCCTTTGAGAGAATATCAAACAATTCCTTTGTCAGTTCAATCACACTTTTGTCATCGTGATTTTTCCGTGCCGTACAAATTGCTCTTTCATAGTACGGCTCCATAAAGTAATGCCCCGGATAAAATTCCGTCGTCGTTTTTCCGTCTGGCGTTCTTACTGTCACGACCGGATTATCAAACCACCGACCTGCAGACTGCAAAAGGATGATTTGTTTGAGCCATTTCAGTTCGTTGTCATAATCTTTTACTTCTTCATAAGCATCCACGATTTTCTGTAAGTCATCCATGAATTCAGATGCTATACTGCCACCATTATTCTTCCTTGCTTTCTCAAAAATCGCCTGGCAATACTTCCGGTCTTTTTGCTTTGTCATCTCCCCATTCTGTAAATCACTCAGAAGAGACTTTGTTTCCTCGTCAATGATGGATACACGCTTCGGTTGTTCATAAAAAATCTTGTCGCCTATCACCTTCCGTCTCCAAAAAAGATCTCGTCTATGCGTTCCATATATTATATATCTACACTTTTCTGCATATATTTCTGTTCTTTTTTCTTCTCCTAGCTGATAAGCTGCTTTTCGTAAGATATCATAAAACTCAGCTTTTTTGCGCCTATAGCGCATTGGAATTGCTTCATAGTTTACTTTCTCGCTTAAACTGTCTGGAACTATGTAGTCTTCTTCTTCATTTTTGGGATCGTTATCCATTTCTTTCTTCGTTAAGCCTATATGCACCCTTTCTTCATTTGCTTGTCCAACTTTTAATATTTTTTTGCAAAGTTTTTGTTTCAATGCTTCTTTATTGGGCTGTTGGCTTGCCCAATCTGCAACTTGCCAATAAACCCTCATCTCTTCCAGTGGATCCTGTATTGGGAGATACTTTTTCGGATGTTCTACAAAATCCAACTGAACTTGAAAGGCACGGTTTTTATATTGTCGGCTTTTTTCTTCATCCTTAAACCGATATGCTATATAATCGCAGCACTCCATCTGCGCAATTACATCACTTGGTTCTTTCTTCATCAAAAAGTCCGAATAATCACACCGAGTTTCCAGAAGAATTTTTTCATACTGAACAGATTCTTCTCGAAGCGTTTCCTCATCATCCGAAATAAAAAATGCAAAAAATTTTTCAAAACGTTCTATACGATCCCAGCAAAGTTCTATAATTTCCTCATAGTTTATTGGCTCCTGCTCTTGTAGAAATTCCAGATACTCTTGTGCCGCTTGTTTTTCTTCCTGTACATAAATCTGAACTTTATCTGGATTTTTCTCATAGTCAATTTCCTTTGCTTTTTCTGCAAGCCATTTACAGATTCTCAGATAATGTTCGTAATCCTCATTTGTTTTTCTCTCAAAATGTTCCAGCAATTCTTTTCCAACCTGAATCTGTTTTTCATTGCTGGCGATATCCGTATAAGGCCAGTAATCCAAATAATTATCCGGATGAAGTTCCTCCGAAAGCTTTCGTTTAATTTCTTCTAACCGTTCACTATACTTTTCATATTCCTGAAACAGCACCGGATACGTCAGTTTTCGATCTGGCTCATCCAGACAGACTGTCCAATATTCTCGCGCCAATTCCGTCGTTTCATAGTTTTTCCGTACATACTCAGGTGTCACATAGCTCAAAACATTCCACAAATTCCAGTATAGGCAAATCACTTTTTTCTGTATATCCGAGACACCCGCAACAGACAGCAAACCGTCATTCAAAGCATTGTAGATGCACATTGCATCCGGAAGATATTCCACTATACGGAGAACATAATTTTCTTTTCGACTGCGATTTTTTACATTAAAAAGCCACGCCGCCGCACAGCTGGACCAATAGCCAAACAGAAATGTTTCTTTCTCCGCAATTTTTCGTGCTTGGATATAAGCTTCCGCCATCGCAATACGGTTCTGATGAGAAATTTGCACGCCATATCTTCTATACGGAAGCGGCATCGCACTCAAAAAGATATCACACTGTTCCAGCGTAATCGCCAGCACTTTCCTTGCCACCACCCGCACCAGCGTATGCAGGTTCAAAGCAACTTCTTCTGAATCCTTTTCCGTTTTCTGCTGCACATATCCCAGCCGAAGCAGATGATTCAGCGCCTCAAGGTTCTTGGTGTTTTCGCCTTTCGATTCATGCGGGCAGCAGGAAAGGAACAGCGTTTCGTACATTCCGCTGTTCTCACCGATCAGCTGCGCATAGCGCAGCATATCCTGTTCCCGCTCATTAAAATTTGCCAGACGGAACAGCCGGATCAGATGCCCCTCGATCCGGTTTTCCGAATAATCTGTGTCCTTCTGGCCATCGATCTCCACAAAGGCATCCGAGTCATAGCCGCCATCACGGCTCAGTTCGTCGTAGATCTCCGGGACGGTCAAGCGGCTCTCCTTCATGGTCCGGGCCATCATGTCCACGGTCATAGTGTGGCGTTCCACCAAATCGACCAGTGCGTCCAGCTCTGCGTCACTGCGCTTTTGGGCATCCTCGCTGTACTTACGCAGGATCGCACGCAGTGGTTCCAACTCCAATTTATCTACCTTGAAAGGAGCAATGCCATTGGTGTCAGACACATCCAGACGGGTCACAAACAACACCTTACAAGTCAACTGGCACAGACGGTTAAAAAGATCAATCTGTCCCCGCACCGTTTCCTCGTGCACCACAGAGCTCCACTTCTTTTTCGTGTCGTCATCCACATTGTCGATGATAAGCAGGTCGTTTTCGTGCATGTGGGCATTCAATTCCCGGAACATATCATCAATGATCCCAGCCACAGGGCGGGGGACATCCTTTCCGTCCTTCTTCTCGGTAAATGCCACCGTGGACATATTCCGCGCCAGCGTATCCACCGCAAGGCCGGTCATGCTGCCCGGGTAAAAGGCATAGTACACCTGCGAACAGGGATAGTTTCTCTGCCATTTGTGCCCCAGCAGCGTTACCAGCTTGGTTTTGCCGATGCCGGAAAAGCCGTGCAGCACCAGTTTCCCCTCAGCCCACAGCTTTGCTTCGATTTTTTGGATATCTTTATCGCGCCCCAGCACCTCATCGCCGTTCAGCTGCAAAAGGCCAAGACTCATCTGCCAAGCGGGCGGCTCGATCTTGCGGTACAGCTGCATGACCTGTTCCATCATTTCCTGCACGGAGCTGCGCTTTTCCGGCTTTATTTCTGCCGCGCCGGAAAGGATCTGATCCAGACTTTTCTGCACCGCCGGTGTGAGCTGCGGGTCGTTGATGCCGCTGGCATTGAGCGTCGGGGCTTTCAGCTCCTCCTCAAGATCCGAATACCAGCCCTTCCGCAGCGCTTCCAGAATGTTCTGATCCAGCAGGCAGTGCATCAGCTTGCCCACTGCGTAAACGTCCGCCTTGGGAGTCAGGCGCTGTTCTCCGCCGCCCGCCAGCTCCGGGGCGGCAAAGCCCGGGGTCGCCATGACCGGCTCTTTGCCGAGCGGCGCAGTTTTCCCGTCCACCAGTGCGCGGGCGCTGCCAAAATCAATGAGCATGGCGTTCAGAACGTTTGCGCCCTTATCATCCATTGCCAAAAACACATTGCCCAAGTTGATATCCCCATGCAGGTAGCCCGCCGCATGGATCTTTGCAAGCAGGATCAGCAGACGCCAGACCAGCATCAGCGTCACTTGCAGCGGCGGTACCGCCAGCACCGGCTTGCTGTTCGGCTGCAAATTGCCCAAGGGGGTTTCTTCGCTCTTTGCCTTTCCGGCTTCCCGCAGGATATCCTGTAACCACAGGCCGTCCTTGTGGTTCAGGTTATCCATTTCCAGAATGCAGCAGGGGAGCGTGCCCTCTGCCTGCCATACCGTGCCGTCCGGCTCCCGGATGCTCTGCACCTCCAGCATCCCGCGCACCGGCCACACATGAACGGTTTCCCGCGCGACCTCCTGACTGATCTTCATTTCCCGCGCTGCCTGCTCTGACAGCTTTTTATAGCAGCTCAGCAGACCCTGATCTTCGTCCGGGCTGTCTACATACGCACGCTCGACCGGGACCCCCTTCCGGCGCTCCCACCCTTCGGGATAAAACTCCTTCAGCACGGCACGGATGCCGCTGCCGGCTTTTTCCGCATAATAAATGATCGCCGTCCCGCCTGCTTCGTTGGAGGCGGTTATCTTGTACTCTGCTCCATCCCGTGTGTACAGGACCGTCCCTTCCGCCCATTTCTTCCGCAATGTTCCATTCCTCCCTGTTCGCTGTTTTTTTCAGTGTATCACACCCAAGCCTTCGGCTCTATGACAAATATTCACAATTTTTTACAAATTTTTTGTGCAAATTAACTGCGAAACTAATTTTTTGGGGGCAGGAGATCCGCTTACGCTATACTGTACTCACTGAAGCGGGAAACGCCCGCCGAACCCAAAAAACGGAGGTATTTCTTATGAAGATCAACTATTCGCAGGAACTCGTACAGCGCGTTCAGGAGCATCTTGACAAGAACCACATGAAGTATATGTTCGATGAAGATGCCGGTTGCTTCCATTTCCCCATTTATGCAGCGTTCTCCCCGTTCTTTTTCACCATGTTTTCTCTTCGCATGGAGGACGACTGCATCCTCTTGGACGCCGAGTTTCCGCTGATCATCGATCCCCCGCACCGCGCTCCGGTCAAGGCGTTTATCTCGGACCTTAACAGCACGATGAAGAACGGCTGCTTCCATCTGAACTCCAAGAGCGGCTGGCTGCTGTTCCATATCTATATCGACTGCGTTGAGCGCATCCCCACGGACGCGGTTCTGTCCCGTGCACTGGCGTATGCCTGCGCTATGATGGACCTTCACTGCAAGGATCTGCTTCGCCTGCTCACGGATGCCTCGGAGCCGAAAAAGCCCGAGCCGTCCGCCCCGGATTCCTTCTTTGCGGACGGTTTTCTGGAAGAGCTCCTGCATTCCATCCATCCGATGGAGGAATCGGAGGACAGTTCCAAGGAGGACGGTTCTGCGGACAAGCCGTTCCACTTTCCGTTTGCGGTAAAGCCGGACGAGGAGGCTGCAGGAGAGCCCGGTGCAGCGCCTGAACTTTCGGAAGAGGATCAGCAGCTCTTTGAAAAGCTGCTGCACATCTCTGAGGAGCCCGACAACTCTGACGAGGACAAGGACGAAAACGAGGACTAAGCTGAAAGGAACCAACACAGATATGGAATGTTACAGTTTTACAAAGCCCGGCCGCCTCCACCTGAAAAACGGCGAGAAGAATCAGGATCAGTTGTTCGGCATCCGCAGCAGTGACCGTATCGCGGTCTGCCTGAGCGATGGATGCAGCACCGCATCCCATGGTCTGGCAGCGGCGCAGCAGATCGTCACCCTGACCGCCCGGATGTTTTACGATCAGTTTTACGAGCTGCTGTTGGACGACCCCGACACCGTGCGTCGGAAGATCTGCGCCGTTCTCCAGCCGGCACTGCGTGCTTTTGCCGAACAGCAGGGCATTGAACCGGAAGCGCTGGCAGCGACCCTGATTGTCTTTGCTGCGGACGGTACCGGGCGCTATCTCTGCGCCCATCTGGGCGATGGCTGTATCCTGATGCAGCCGCCGGGCGCGGAGGCTGCCGCATTTTCAACGATTTCTGCCCCTTCCTGCGGAATCGCACCGCATTCCACCTATCTGACCATGAACACCAACATGATGCAGCACCTGAAAGTATATCGTTCTCTCCGGCCTGTGCGGGGAAAATTCCTTCTGCTTACCGATGGCGCAGAGGACCTGCTGCGCAGCAAACTTCCGAAAGACCGGCTTCTCTGTCCCTTTTCCGGCCCGGAGCTGGAGCATTATCTGGACGAGCAGCATCCCCTTGACGATTACAGCGCCGCCATCGTTACAATTTCCTGAGCCGCGCCTTTCTTTTTGGCAATAAGCGTTTTATAATAGGCGCAAAGAAGTATAAAGGAGGAATCCCCATGGCCGCATACAATGACCGCGTTCCGTTGAAAGACGGCACGGTTCTGCACACCACAGACGGAAAGTGTTTTCATATCCTGCACAGCACCGCTGTCGGCGGAAGCGCGATTCTTTATTCCGCGCATCTGGACGGGTCCTCGCTGGACGTTACCCTCAAAGAATTTTACCCTGCCGGCTGTGTGCGCGTGGCCGGGGTCGCGCTGGACCCCGGCCTTGCCGCACCAGATGTCTCTCCCGCATTGCGGCAGGCATTTTACCAGCGGCTGGAGCGGATGGCACAGCACGAACTGGAACTGAGCCAGCTGGCCTATAACGGTTCCTTCCACGCATTGCCCCATTTGGAGCAGCTGGAGGTTTGTTCCATCTCCCAGCCCGAAGAGCCCGTACATCGCTCCGCTGACAGCACCGCTTTGCCCTGCACCTTTCTGTATCTGCCCACGCTGAACCCATCCAAAGGCTTTTTCCTGTCCGATCTTCTTGCCGAGTGTGCCGCCTATCCCCGGGACAAGGAGCATCCTTTCGGCGCTTTGATGTCGAACGAGCCGCGCTCCATCGCTGCGCCGCATATTCTGACCACCCTGCATCTGATCCGCCTGATCCTAGATGCCCTTGCAACGCTTCATAAAACGGCGATCCACGGAGACATTTCCTTGGGAAACCTTTTTATTGACGGCGATCTGCATACCGGTACACTGCGCGGCGCAGTCTTTCTGGATTTTGGTTCCGCGCGCCTGTTGGATGCTCCCAACGGAAAGACCGCGCCGATCCTGCCCAGCGAGAAGCTCTACACCACACCCCTGTTCTGCGCGCCGGAAATTTTTACCGGTGCCCGCAGCGGCGAGCCATTTTGTCTGACCCCTGCGGCAGACGTGTATTCTGTCGGCGTTCTGCTGCGACTTCTGCTGCGAAAAGAAGCGCTGGCAGCATACCGGAAGTTCCCGGAGGATCTGGCAGAGGAATTGAAGCCCACAGAAATCTATCCTTCCGATACCGTTCCCTCCGCGCGGCCTGTGTTGCCCCAGTTGAACCGTATCCTCACGGCCGCTGCGGAACCAGACCCGGAAAAGCGCATCCCTGTGGCTGAAATGTTGAAAGAGATAAACGACCTCATCGAGCAGCTCTCTGCGCCGCGTTTCCCGCTGGCAGAGAACCTTTCCAGCCCGGAAACCTTTATCCCGCACAGCCGCGATAACGAATTGAAAGCCATCCGCAAACAAATGGATTCCGGCGTCCGCCCCATCTTCCTTTATGGTCTGGGCGGCTTGGGCAAAACGGAGACCGCCCGCGCCCTTCTGCGGCAGTGCAAGAAGGACGGGATGCGCGTTGCTTTTTTCAACTACGAGCAATCCGTGCGGGACACGATTTTGAATCTGGAATTTACCAACTATAAGTACACTCCCTCCAAGCCCAGCCTGACTCTTGAGCAGCAGGAGGAAGAGCAGTACCATGAAAAGCTCATACTTCTGGCGGCAATGGGGCAGGACAGCGTAGTCGTGATGGATAACTTCGACAGCAACAGCCAGACGCTCGACGACCTCCGCCGCGAACCTGCCTATCAGGATCTGATCGCTCTGGGCGGGCCGCACCTTATTATCACTACGCGGTTCACACCGAAAGGGAATCCGCCCGTAGAGATCAAACCTCTGCCGAAAGAGCTGCTGCTGAAAATGATGCTGAACATCATGGATGAGAAGGACGATTCTCCCTCGGTGGATACCCTGCTCAACATTATTGAAGCAGTACAGGGTCATACGTTGACCTGCTATCTGATAGGAAATGCGCTTAGCGATCCTTTGGGCGATTTGACGGCACAAGATGTGCTGGACGCTTTGAAGCAATACGATCTGCACTCACTGACTGAGGATGTCACTTCCGACAAAGACCGGAAATACTCCACGGAAACCATCTATGGTCATTTGAAGATTTTATTTAATATGTGCGGCATGACCGATACATATCGTGCCGCATTGTGTCACACTCTGCTGCTGCCTCAGAAAGGATTGGACGTCAAACTGTTTCGTCAGGGCGAAAACAAAGAAGAGCAAAGCGCTCTGAGAAGCCTGATTGCGCATGGCTGGGTACAGTGTACTTGTTCGGCGGAAAATATCCATCTTCTCACGATTCACCCGCTCATCCGAGAACTGATTTTGAATGAGATGAAACCGCAGGAAGAAGATATCGTTTCTTATTCCAATCGACTGTGGGAACGGTATGATCCTTGGGATTTTACAAAAGAAGACCTGCAGCTTCGTATTGATTTGTTGGAATCTGCTCTCAAATTTTTGTATTCCGGCCCGGAGCAAGCCGAGTTGCATTACCGGTTGGGAATACTATGGCTGATTCTGGGAGACTGCTTGCCTCCCTGCAAAGATGATTTAATTCTGGATACTCGAATAGATACACATACATATTTTTTTGACGGTCTCTTTAATGGATATGATCATTTATCAAAATCCGCACTATGGGCACGATCAAATATTTCTTCATTAAAAAATCATCCACGATACGAATGCTATTTAAGCGGTGAAGCACTCAGCGCTCTTACGCTTATGTCTTGGGGCCTATCTGATCCTTGGAAAAATATTTTGAATTTTTTGCGCCTCATAAATAGAAGCAGTAACCAGATCTATGACGAAAAAAGCGCAAACGATTACCAGGATATCGTATTTTGTTTAGCAGAAATTCAAACTTTGATCGCTCAGGAGCAAGATCGTTCCAAGCAACGAAAAGTCCTATACAACAATTTGGCCTGTGTATGTAAAATTGCATTTGATAAGTTATCACAGTTTTCTACGCATGAATACACTGAAAATGAAATCTCTGAAATCAAAAGAGCTCTCAAAACTACTGATAGTTTAATGGATAAACTTTTGAAAATGGCTGAAGTCGGTAGTACAGAATTGCAGATTGCAGTGCTAGAAAATCGAGGCAGTTGGTATTCAACAAAAAAAGATGAACCTACCGCCCAGAAGTACTATAAAGAAGCGTTCACACTCGCTAAAAGCTATGCTAAAAGAATCGATATTCCGTGGCTCTCTTGCATACACTGCCGCATGGGGGAAAGTTGGAGAAATCAATATGACCAAACTGGCGACATTAAATATCTTGAAACTGCAATTGCAGCTTATCATCGTACAAATCAACAATGGCCCAAATACGTATATAATGAAATTATCGCAGACTGCATGATTCAGCGTGCTAGAAAAATTTATACGCAAAATCCTATGCTTGGCCAATTTGAGGCTGAAAAAACTTTGGATTTCTGGGAACCAATCGTTCAAAACGTCAAAAAATCTTCCGGCATTGATATATATTTTGGTGCATGTCAGATGGCTGCTGACATTTGTCGCGCTATTCCCGTTGTTGCAGAGGACAAATCACAAAGGATGGAACAGTTCGTCACCTACCAAAAACGTGCCATTAGCTTCTTGGAAGAAGGCCTCAATCGGTTAAACGAGTTTCCTGCTGAAAGCTTTCAACGAAAATACCAAGAAATGACAGTGTGCAATGATATACGAATAATGCTCGCCGGCCTTTTTGCTCTTACGCAGGACAAGCACGATGAGAAAAAGAAATTCTATTATTGGAAAAAGTATATTGATGCTGCGGAAAGAGCTTTTGGCTCAGCTAAAAAGCAGGAAGTAATTGCATTTGCAACAGCCTTAGAAAAAGCCGGTTATCTTGAAGATGCTGCATTTTACCGTAAAAAAGCAGAAAAGTTCAATCAGGAAAATTAGCTTTTCCCTTTAACAGCTTTTATTTTTATCCAGACAATCACACCTCCATTTGGGTGTGATTGTCTTTTTTCTGCCAATTTTTGGAAATGTGTTATCCTATATCTACCAGCTCATCACATCCTCTGAAAAAGGAGCCACACCATGAAAGCCTTTCGTTTCTGCCGTTTGCAGCAACAGATCACGTTGTTCCGGTTTGACCAGAAGAAGCTGCGCCGTCTGCGTCCGGCAGCGCGGGTATGCAGCACGCTGCTGCCGAAGCTCAGTGCTGCGATATTTCTGCTGGGCGCATTGACCGCTTTTCTGCGGAAAACGCCGATCACCGGCGAGAGCCCGCTGGCGTTGTTTCTGCCCGGCCTTTTTCTGCTGACGTTTCTGCACGAAGCCGCGCACATCATCGTTTCGATCGCCTGCGGCTGTCCGGTAGACGAAGCCGGTCTGCTGCTCTGCGGCCCGATCCCCATTGGTGCATACATCGAATCCGATCCGCCAAAGCGCCCCCGGCTGCATGTCCGGGTCGCACTGGCCGGTCTGGAATCCGATCTGCTGGCGGTCGGCGTCCTGCTTTTTCTGCAAAGCTTTACAGGCAGCCGCCTCTGTACGGAGCTGGCTTTCTTTAATTTCCTGAGCGTTCTTTCCAATGCCGCGCCGATCTCCGGGCGCGATGGCGAGCACGCACTTTCCGCCCGTCTGGGCATTGGAGATGTCGCTTTCGCGGCAAAAGTCATTCTTTCCAGCCCGCAGCAGCGACGGCGCATTCGGCGGCGCGGTTTTAACGGGTGGCTGACACTCTGTTTTTTCCGCATCGTCCGCTGTGCCAAAGTGCTTGTTTTCCTGACAGAGTTACTGGCATTTCTCTTCTCTCAGATCTGCTATTGATTTTTCCGTACATTTTCAGACCCGTGTATACTGGTATGGGGAGTTATCGCTATTTTCCAAAAAGGAGGATGTCTATGATCAACGACCGTTTTTATGTTCACGCCCCGGAAGAGGCTATGGACGAAACGCCCACAAGGACGCACAAGAAGCCGAAGCCCGCTTCCAGAAAAACCGGTCTTGTCAGGCTGGTCAGAGAGCTCGTTCTGCTGCTTGCCGCTTTCGCCGGGCTACGCTATCTGCCCGGGCTGCTTCTGGCTGCGCTGCCCGGATGGCAGAATCTGCTTTCAATATGCGCTCCGGCGGACCTTGCCCGGCTGGCGGGACAACTCGCCCTGCTGCTCCCGGTCGGCGTTCTGGTTGGTACCTTTCTCGAATTCTGTAAGCTGATCTGGTCAAAGAAGCCCTACAAGCAGATGGCAGCGTTCGTTTATGGACTCCTTGTATCTGTATGGGAGCTTGTCAGAAATGCGGCTGGGCTTTTTCTGCCAACACCGTCCGCACACGAAGAAAAACCGTACCCGGCAGAGGACACTGAACCGTTCAGGATCGACCCCGATCTGCTTGGCCAGTTAGATAACCGGCTGGAACAAGATTTTGCGGCTGCCCGCAAAAACAATCAAACCAAGGAGGACTGACTTATGGAAAACACAACGCAAAACAAAAAACCGTTGGTCGCAGCTGCAACGCTGACCCTTATCATCAGCAACCTTCTGTCGCTCATCACGACTGCACTGGGCTTAAAACAGAGCTACTTTCAGGCAGATACACTGCTGAATATCGGCTTTGTGGTGGGGATCTCGGGTGTGATTCAGCTTACAAAAGCCTCCCTTGACCGGGTCAAAAAGCGCAACCTCCTTCTGTTAATTTACATCATCGCCCTCGTACTCTCTTCCAGTTTTTCTGCCGTCAGCTTCGTCAACGCCGCTTATCCGTCTGACCGGTTCACCGAAGTCGCTCGTGCAACACTGTCCAGCAGCTATACCAACACCCTGCTGGACATCCAAAGTGAGATCGGCAATGACCTGAGCGCAGCCCGGGACGCCCTGTGGGACAATTTGGAAGGCATTCAGAGCTCTTTGCAGGTGGAACAGGTGCAGCAGACTGCTTTGGGCATGTCCTCTGGGATGCTGGACAAGTACGCGGCAAGCGATGCATGGAACCCCGAACAGGACAATTACTATCTCTCCTTGAAGTCTGTTCTGAGCCATATCGAAGCAGGAGAGTTTGACACCGCCAAACAGGAAGCAGAGGCTGCCTATGCCCAGCTGGTAAACGAGGACCGCACGGACGATGGTTCCGGCGATGTCGATACCCTGCGCCGTCAGCTGAACGCCCTGCGCTCCACTCTGAAAGAGCAGCGGGAGAGTCTTGAGGTTCAGCTGACAGAAGCCATCAAACAGCAGCAGATCCTCAAAACCCGGTACTATAACCATACCCTGCTGCAAAACGACTTTGAGGCTGTCCTTCGCGCTTTTGGTCTGGCAAACAGTGGTGATGCCGAGGCGGCTTCCGCAATTGACCAGCTGGAACACGAGCTGCTGCTAAAGGAGCAAACCCCCGAAACCGTCCGCACCTTGATCGATGACGTTGTGAACAACGCCGACAGTGCCGAAATGGATCTGCGGTCTGTGGCACAGCTCCATGCTGAGGCGGAGACTTATCTCGACCTGCTGGAGTCCAACACTGCCCTTCTGGGGTACATTAACGGGCTGAAAGGCCTCCCTGTTGAAGAAGCCACGGCCGAAAGCTGGCGCGAATTTTGGAGCGAGAAAATCGGCACCCTGAAGCAATTGACTGCTGTTTCCTCCCTCAGCGATCCCAAGAAGAAAGAGCAGTACATCCACACGCTGGACAACCTGTTGAACCGTTATACGGTAGAGCACAGCAACCCCCTCGAATACGCTTTTATCTGCACCATCTCCCGGTCGAACGGACTGGCTGTGCTCTGTATTGGCGTCGCTTTTCTCCTGGACCTCTCCGGTTTGGCAGCACTTGAGGTTGTAAAACGCACAGTATAAAAACCATTTATCGTTTTTTATAATTTTTTCACAACCGCAAACCTTTTCTGCTATCATAAGGGTGCCACAAAAAGTTTAAGGCAAATTTCACCCAAAAAGGAGGATATTTTTCTATGAACGCTTCTTCCGTTTCCAGTACCGTTACCCAGACCGCCACCACCGCCGCTGCCGGCAGCGGCCCGGCACTCTTCACCTTGTTTAAACTGGTTTTTATTTTCGGAGTTCTGCTCATCGCTCTGTATTTCGTCTGGCAGAAAAAGAACCCCGGCCGTCGGTTTAATTTGCAGGCGTTCCTCCATCAGCTGTCCGCCCGTGTAAAACACTTCCTCGAGGAAGAGGACGCAGAGGAAGAGGAAGAGGAGGACGAACCGGTGGCTGACAAAAGCCCCTCTTTCAAGCATCATCCTGCAGCCTATGGTTTCTATCTGCTGAACGCCCTCGATTTTAACGGGCACCGGACCATGATCGAGCTCGACGATGCCAACCTCGAGCCCGGCGATTACATCCAGATCGGCTATACGAATAATCCGGGGCAGCAGCACAAGCGCTGCAAGCAGTCCATCGCCCTCGAGGACTATGGTTGCACGCTGGCCAAGACCCTGCCCGAGAACAACGCCATCGTGGTGTTCCGTGATCCGAATGACAACCAGCTGTACCTGCGTTTTAGCCGCGATGCCAAGGTAAACCGTCAGGATATGGATTCGAACGGCAAGCCCGTCATCCGCCCCTTTAACACCAAGAACGACGTTCCTCTGACGGAAATCACCGACTATCTCCACGAGTCCATTTGGTACGTCTGCGGTGTGCCCATCGTTTTCTCAGTAAATCACCGCTTCGCAAAGAACGATGGTACGCCAAATATCGCCAGCTTCTCGAAGCGCGGAGAAAGCTATTTCGACATGGATCCCGAAAACAAGAAGAACCCGATTTCGAAGAAAAAGGCAGCGCCCGTGCCCGATGACGACCTGCCGTTCGTACACAAGCCGTAATTCACCGAATCTGAAATGAAAGGAGGTGGGCAGATGACCTTTTTTGTCAAAAAGCTGGGCAGATGGTTGAGCCGATTCCTGAAAGACCTTCGCTCCGCAGTTGTGGTCGTTTCGCGGTTCCTCTTTCCGGGGGTGGCGAAGCAGCCTCTCTATATTTTCCAGAAGCTTCTCGAGAAACGTACCTGGAAGCAGGTCTTCCGGAACATACTTTTTGTCCTCTCTGCCTATGTTGTCAGCATTATCCTGATGTTTTTCAGGAGCCTCTGGGCCGGGAGCGTCTACACTGTGATTCTTCGGTATATTCTGCCGTTGGCCCTTCTGTGTGGGTTTTTAGCCGCTGTTTACAACGCCAGTTCGTCTGAATTTCGGATTTGCCTCTTGCTATCCATCAGCGGACTGATGACACAGTCCGTAATCAGCACCAACACGGCAGCGGAACTCATCCGGCATCATGTCTATGCGGTAATTGGCGGTATTGCAGGAGCAGTACTTTACTACCTGTTGACAGAAATAGAGCCACGATGCGCCGTGCGCTTGCTCAATACTTTGAGTCTTTTTTTCTACGTTTCTCTTCTTTTTTCCAGTGCGCGGCACTCCGCGAAAAACTGGCTGTCCATCGGCGGGGGCAGTATTCAAGGCACCGAAATCACCCGGCTGCTGGCGGTGATCTGTGCAGCACGCATCTGTACGATGCCTGAAAAAAGCAGCAAGCAGCGCACAGTCATGGTGTTTCAGACGCTTTTTCTTCACCTCGGGTTCCTTGTCCTCGTGAATGAACTCTCCACTGGGGCTATTATCCTAATCACAGGCATCGCACTCCTTCTGCTTTCCGTCCGACAGCTTCGGTGGACAGCACTCGGGCTCGGCGTCACCGGCCTCGCGGGTTACATTGTGTACTTGACATGCAAATTGTGTTTTCAGCTCGGGGGCGGCAGTATCTTCAGGGGCGGCAGCCTGATTTACAGCAAGATCATTACGCGGCTCCACCCCGAGCAGGCAGCAGATAGCTACCAGATCGACCAAGCGCGCCGGAGTCTGCTGCTGAGCGGGTGGTTTGGAAGCAGTGCAGAAGATGTATATATCCCCGCCGGTGAGACCGACTTCGTTCTAGTCTCTGCAGTCAAAACATTCGGATATTCGTTCTTTTTTGTTATCATCCTGCTAATGTTTGCGCTGCTGGTGCTCGGGCTGATTCATGCTGAAGACAGCTCCTTTCCCGGGGTGCTGTGCCTAGGTTCTGTTCTAACCTTGCAGATCCAGTTTCTTTGTAATGCAGCCTCTGCGCTGTCCATCGGTCCTATCATGGGCATCACCTGCCCGTTCTTGTCCTTAGGCGGAACCTCTCTCGTTGTTACGTTCTTTTTCTGTGGCGTGCTGCTGGCAGCATCGTCCAGCCTGCCGCCTGAAAAACCAATCTTTTTTTACAAGCGAGGTGGCAAAAATGAATGATAAAAGGTTCAAGCGCCGTGCCTTTCTCCTCGGAGCCGGAGCGGCTGGCATCAATACAGCGCTTGCGTTCGAAATGCTGAGGCAATCAGCCTTGTTTCTGGGTGTAGATGAGACCGCAGACGCAAGAAAAAGCGCGTATGAACGCGAGCAACTCAAGCTCCACACTCTGGAAGGCTGTATCACCGATGCAAGTGGTACACCTCTTACGGGTGAGCCCTCCGGGGAGGGCGCAGCCGCCCCGGTGCTCGACCCCGCCTTCAGTTCTATTTGTGGAATGAGGAGCAAAAAATTCGGCACAAACGGGTTGCGGCAGGTCTGCGCGGACGAGCTTTTCTATGCTGAGACTGCTCACGGACGCGGGGCAACAGTAACCACGACCTTGAGCGCCGCTCTTCAGAAAAAGGCTTACGAGCTCACAGCCGGCTTCAGAGGGTGCGTTGCTCTGCTCGATATTGACACTGGAGCTGTGGCTGCCCTTGCGGACCGGCCCAGCTCGACAGAATTTGATGCCAACAACGTGACCGCCGAGACCATGGAGCGTTGGAATAATGAGCCCAATTTTTGGTATCCACCCTCCACCACCTGCTGCCTGCAGCCCGGCAGCGTACAAAAAATCGTTGATGCAGCGGCAATTTTTTCTTCTAACATCTCACAAGAGTACACCGACACGGGCGTGTCCGCCACAGGTATCCGCAATGCGGGACAGGCCGTCTATGGCGGGCCGTTGAACGTTACAGACATGCTGCGCCATTCGATCAATACCTATGCTGCCGATGTAACCTGCCGGGTGCCAGGCGAAGTTTTCAGCCAGACGTTGGATAACTTCTTTTTCAATCACAGTCTGGAATTGGATTTCGGAAAAGTGCTGCGTCCTACCGTCAATTTTGACCAAAACGCCCTTGGGTCTTGGGCTCAGCTCTGCATCGGTCACGGGCCTATTCAGACAGCCCCTCTCCATTTGGCGCTTATCATTGGGGCCTGTCTACACCCCGAAGGCCAGATGATCCAGCCCTATATGGTTCGGCAGATCACACGGGAAAGCGGGCTCGTGATCCAACACGAGGATGGCGGGAACGTCCTTAGCACCCCTCTGCCAGACCCCGCTGTCAGGGGGCAGCTTGTTGACGCGCTAGTCGTCACCGCCGATGGGTATCACCTCAGCGTTCCGGGCGGGATCGTTCTGGCAAAAACTGGAACCGCTACCATCGAAAACAGCGATAGAGCAAACGTTTTTCTCGCATTTGCACTCCAGACCGCCCGCGGGCGGCGCTTTGCGGGGGTACTCTCGCGGGACAACGTAACGGGGTCATCGGCTCAGCTGAAGCCAGTTTGTCAAGAATTTGTCAATTACATTCTAGCAGAGGAGGAACGCATGGGATGAAATTAAGAATCGACGCCGCCAGCAGCATCGGTGGAAGGCCCTCTCAAGATGACTGCTTGCTTATTGGAGAACGACCGGTCGAAAGCCCGCCCGCCCATACCGTGCCGCCTATTTTTATAGACACTGACAAAAACCCTTTTCTCGCAGCCGTACTGGATGGGGTTGGGTCCTGCTCGTATGCCGGTCTAGCGTCCTCTATGACCGCCGCGAAGATCCAAACTGCCTTTTACGAGAGCGATGAGCAGCTCACAGCAGCAGAAAGATTAGGCAGTGCCTGTGAGCAGGCCTGTGAAAAGCTGGCCGTGCTCAACCAGTCCTTCGGCTCTATTCAGGCAGCGACCACCCTCACAGCCGCAGCCTTTTCGGAGCGGCAGCTCCATCTCTGGGCAACAGGCGACTCGCCGGCATATCTCTTCCGGCAGAACCGCCTTACACCGCTTTTTAAGCCGATGGGGGAAGGCAACCGCCTGCTTAGCTTTGCTGGGGCGGATCGCCCGGAATTCGTTGCCACCACACAGGAGCTTGAAGCCGGGGACACCGTAATTCTGGCAACAGACGGGGTCTTGGGAAAAAAATGGCTTCTCTTGGCGCTGCGGCTTGGGTTGAGCGCGCAAACCATTGTGCGGCTCTCAACCCTCAGACGCTTTGCAGACAATTCGACACTAATCAAAATCGAAGTAGTGGAGGTGTAATAATATGACTGAGGCACAGGCAGCCCGTATTTTAAAAGAGACATTCCCCGACCGGGCGTATATCCTCGGAACACTGCTGGGTGCTGGCGGACAGGGCTGTGTCTGGGAGCTGCGTGGTGCCGGGCAGCCCGCCGTCTGCAAGATGATTTCCACGGAGGTTCCGAAAAAGCTGGGTTTGAGCGCGGATGCAGCCAAGCGCTATCAGGAAATCGTGGCACGCAATGCGGAGCGGGAGGTAGAGGGCTTAAAACGGTTTTCTGAGTCCAGACATTTCCCATCCCTGATCGACTCCCGCGTCTATGTGGCAGAAGATGGCACAAGGAGCTACATCATCATCGAGGAGCAGCTCCTGCCGTTACTGCCCACTGCCTACACTGAGCTCAAGCTTTCGCCCCGCGAACTGGCCATTCGCGTGGGTCTGGAGGTGAGCGGCGCAATTAGCGAGATGGTCCACCAAAAGCGGATCCACAGGGATCTCAAGATCCCCAATCTGTTTTTGCGGATCAACAATAACGGCTCCTACGAGATCGTGGTCTCAGATTTAGGCGCTTCCAAGGAAGCGGTGCCCGGGGTGGTCGAGACCATAATCGGAACGCCGGGCCATATTCCCCCGGAACGGCTTCACCGCCGCCGGGTATGCTCTAACACGGGAACGGGCGATGTCTACTCCTTGGGAGTTACCTTGTTGGAAATTTTATCCAGCAAAGACCTCTATATCCCGGAGGAAACGGTGTTGGCCAACGAGATCGCGCAGCGGTTGGAACTGATCAAAGCACAAGATCCCGCTTTAGGACGCCTGCTTGAAAAGATGGTCCGGCAGCAACCGTTCTTTCGCCCTTCCCCGGCAGAGTGTCGGCAGGAGTTTCGAAAACTGCTGCCCGCTCCGAGCCCGGAGCTGCATCGGAGCGATGCTAGACGCGCCCTTGCCGCCTTCCGGCGGGGGGATTTGGACGAGACTAAGCACTTGGCCGCGCGGCTCCCTGCCGATGATGCGCGGCGGTATCTGCTGTTGGCGCTCATTTCCGACTCTCATTCGGAGCGGGTGTTCAACCTGAGGTTGGCGGGACGGCTTGGGTCTCCCGCCGCATGCTACTATCTCGGGGAAGCACTTTTGAGCGGCGAAAATGGCGTGGAGGGTGACCTGAACCTTGGCATTGAGTATCTACGCTGCGCCGCAAAGGCAAACTACGCTCCGGCGTCTTACCGTCTGCATTGTTTACAAACAGGTAAGACTCTCCAGCAAGATACACCAGAAAACCGTGTCGCCTTTTTGATGGAAGAGATTGCTTCTTAAAAGAAGCGAAACATAGTATCCGCACTGTGTTGTGCTTTCGTCATACTCTACCTTGGATCCTTCATAAGCCGTCCAAACGAAATGCCTGGATCTATCTGCCCGCACGATGCTCACCAGCGAAGGCTCCGTTTCCCGCAGCACCCATGTAGTCGCAGACCCACGGACCCAACGTCTGCGTACGCTAACGCCCATCGAATGCGAACGGCTCAACGGCTTCCCGGATGATTGGACAGCCGGGATGCCGGAACGACTGCGCTATTTCACCATGGGGAATGCGCTTGTCGTTCCGCTGGTCAAAGCCATGGGCAAGCGGATCAGCGCACTGGCCGAGGACGAGCAGCGCAGTTGATGGGCGTTTCTCTTGGGTTTCCAAAGGGGTGCGGGTCGCCAGTGGCGACCTCAAAATGCAGCGCATTTTGAAGCACCTGACCGAGCCGACAGGCGAGAGGCAGCATCCCTTTGGCACACGACTTTGCTTGCAAAGTCTAGTGTGTTACACCTTGGTTCCGGCTGATGCGGAAAAGGGGCTGCAAGAGGCTCCGGCAAGCACCTGTTCTGCGGCAGAAGGATGCGCGGATGGGCGTTGCTATTGACGGTCTTTGCCACCCAGCGCAGGCTTACAGAAGAACCAATGGTGTACGTTCCCCTTCCTGCCGCAGCAGCGTTTTTCCCCTATAAGGCACAGGGAAAATGATCAACGGCGGTGCTTGCCCCGGTTTCCCGCTAGTGTCCCCGGTTTCAGCATTGCCGTTTTATAAAGGATCTTCTTTATCAGCTTTCTTTCATCCTCTGTCAGCTTATCGTAGTTGATGCCGATTGCCTTCAATGCTGTTCGGATCTTCTTTTCATCCGCAGACCCTTCAAGTTTCTGTGCATCCTCCAGTTCCTTCATCAGGTTGTCGACCATTGCACCATCCGAAGTGGTCTTGTCCTTGCGGTGTTCCGTCTTGATGTTCTTCAGGATAGCCACCAACTCGTCATACAAGACCCGACCAAAGTACTCATCTTCATCGATCTGCCCCAGCTTCAAGGTGCTCATGTACAGATCATTTTCATCTGCTGCATACTTCTTTTTCAGCATTTGCCGGGTCGCTTCCAGACCAGCATTGAGGTTTTGAATGTTTGCGCTGACATATCCATCCACATAGATTTCCAGATCGGTCATGAACCGCCGGAAATTCTCATGCACGATCAGCTCGCACAGCAGCCGATGATTGAATTTTCCATTCCTTAATACGTCCACTGCGCCATCGCTCAGATGCAAGTCCGAAAGGACTGCATCTGGGCGTTTTTTGTTTTCCG
>OLPV01000834.1_pt1 | contig 24627 bp, 25 predicted proteins | sample 1671961 | NCBI WGS metagenome assembly OLPV01 (sample SAMEA3136630, study PRJEB25190) | human gut metagenome | biome: human gut; feature: human-associated habitat; material: faeces | place: Austria | collected 2013
GACTGCGCCGACGGCCCCTTCGGCCCGCTGACCATCATCGGCGGCCGCATTTATATGGAGGAGGGCCGTCTGGTGCAGACCATCGACAGCCGCTTCCCCACCTGCACCGACGGCGACAAGCTCGCCGCACAGGTCACCGCAGCTCTGGGCAGCGGTGCACAGCTGCAGGATGTGGACGCTGCCGAGCCCTTCTACATTGAGGCCGACAGCCCCGCCATTCAGGCCTGCATCAACACCTACAACGAGGTGACCGGCGAGGACGCCAAGCCCTTTACCATGGGCGGCGGCACCTACGCCCGCCATTTCCCCTATGCGGTCAGCTTTGGCCCCGAGCATGTGGACCTGCCCCTGCCGGAGTTCGGCGGCCCGATGCACGGTGCCAACGAGGCGGCTCCCATCGACAAGCTGCTGGAGGCCGTGAAGATCTACATCCTGGCGCTGCTGCGTCTGGAAGAGATCGACTTCTGAGGAAAAGCCAATGAAGATCCTGGTCATTGACGGGCAGGGCGGCGGCCTGGGCAGGCAGCTGGTAGCGGCCCTGAGCGCCCAGTGCCCGCAGGCACAGCTCACAGCGGTGGGCACCAACAGCCTGGCCGCCAGTGCCATGCGCAAGGCAGGCGCTGTGCGCACCGCCACCGGGGAGAACGCGGTGGTGGTCAACTGCCGCCACGCGGACGTCATTGTGGGGCCTATTGGCATCGTGATCGCGGACGCCCTGCTGGGCGAGATCACCCCCGCCATGGCCGCTGCGGTGTGCCAATGCGGGGCCAAGCGGGTGCTGATCCCGGTGAACCATTGCGACAACTACATCGTCGGCGTGCCGGAACAGCCCATCGGTGATCTGGTGGCCGCTGCAGTGCAGAAGGTGACCGACCTCTGCGGCGGCAGCTCCTGCTGACCTTAGAAAACTGAAACGACAACACCCGCCGGGTGGCTTCTGCAGCAGCAGAAGGCCCGGCGGGTGTTTTTGCGTTGATGGATGCTCAGATGAGGCTGTTGTCGGCGCCAAAGGCCATGGCGTCAAAATCGGGCGACACCGGCACGGTGGACTTGGCCACGGCAAAGTAGTTGTCCAGGTCCGGTTCGGTGCCGTCGATGTCAAAAAAGATGATCCTGGGTTTGCGCATAGAGAAGCTCCTCTCAGGCTTGTGTGGGGGCGGCAGGCTGGGCGGTACCTTCCCGCACCAGTGCAATGAATCCCTTCATCTGGGGGGTCAGCCATTTGTCCCGGTGGTAGAACAGTTGCCGGTGCATCTCCACCCGGCAGTCCGGTACGTTCAGCCGGGCCAGTGTCCCGGCGGCCAGTGCGGCACGCACGATGTATTCCGGCAAAAAGGAAAGGCCCATGCCCCGCTCCACCATCTGGCACAGCAGCGCGGCGCTGCCCAGTTCCAGATAGGGCTGCAATTGCAGGCCGTGGGCGGCCAGACACTGGTCCAATGCATCGCGGTAGCTCATGCCCCGCTCGGTGAGCAGGAATTCCTGCTGCACCAGCTCTTCCAACGACACGGTGTCCCGGGCGGCCAGTGGATGCCCGGCGGGCGCGATGAAGCACACCGGCTCCGGTACGTCCACGGCCCGCACCAGCGTAGGCTGCAGCAGGGGATGGTCCAGCGTATAGGCCAGGTCCACCTGATTGGTGGTCAGCATCTGCAGCATGCCGTCGTCAGTGGCGGTGCAGAGCACCAGTTCCACCTGCGGGAACTGCGCGTGGTACCGCTGGAGCAGGTCGGGCAGAAAGGTACTGCACACCGAGTCGGCCAGCGCGATGCGCAGCCGCCCGCTGATCTGCTGGGGCAGCTGCAGGGCGGCCTGCGCCTGCTCCACGGTGGCCAGCAGAGTGCGGGCGTAGCCCAGAAAGGTCTCACCGGCACCGGTCAGGCGCACGGTCTTGCCCACCCGGTCGAACAGGGGGGCACCCAGTTCCGCTTCCAACTGGGCGATCTGGGAGGACACCGCCGACTGGGAGTAGCCCAGCTGCCGCGCTGTGCGCGAAAAGCTGTGCAGCTCGGCAATGTGCAAAAAGGTGTTGATGTTGCGCAGTTCCATAGCAGGCTCCTCAGCGGCGGGTGATGTCCCGCACGGTCAGCACGGGATCGTCTACAGTAAAGTGCACTTCCAGCCCGCCGAACTCCATGCCGTAGACCCGCGCAGGGTCGTGCTGGTAGGAGGGGCGGGGGTCGTTGGCCAGTACCCCGCGCAGGGCGTCACGGTCGGCCTGCGGCACGGCGGCCCAGAGTTCTTCCGGGCAGGACACCTCCAACAGGTGGCGCCGGGTCTGGCCGGTAAAGCCCTCGGCAGCGTCCGGGTGACAGTCGGCGTAGGGGATATAGGGCTTGATGTCATAGATGGGGGTGCCGTCCATCAGGTCAGCCCCGCGCACCAGCAGGACGGGGCCCACCTCCGGGCGCATCTCGATGCCTTCCAGCTTCACGCTGGAAAGGCCCAAGGGGTTGGGCCGGAAGGGGGACCGGGTGGCGAACACGCCCATGCGGGTATTGCCGCCCAGACGCGGCGGCCGAACGGTGGGGGACCAGCTGTCCCGCACCGCGCCGGAGAACTGCCACACCAGCCAGATGTGGCTGAAATCCTCCAGCCCGCGCACGGCGTCGGCGCTGCGGTATTCCGGGGTAAAGATCACCTCGCCCCGCAGGCTGTCCACCAGCCCGCTCTGCCGCGGGATGCCGAACTTGGTGGGAAAGGCAGTGTGGATGTGGGCAATGACCTTCAGGGTCATCTCTTCGGGTGCTGTGGGCATAGGACGCTCCTTGTTCAGTAGATTTTTTCGATGACGGTCTCCGGCGGGATGCCGTACCGGGTGCGGAAGGCCGCCAGTTCCTGCGGGGTGCGGATGAGCTGGACGTCCTCAAAATGGCCGTCCGGGTGCACAAAACCGGCCACCTGCTCCCCGGTGCAGATGCTGCACCGCAAAGCGGGCCGCTGCACGGCCGGGTCGTAGGCGGCAGACGGTTTCTTTTTGGAAAAGAACATGGCAGACCCTCCTTATGACAGGTTATAAACCGCGGCAGAAGCCCACGGCCCGGCCCTCAATGCGGATCTCGTTCAGCTGGGGACCGGTGTAGACCATGGGCGGGCAGACGGCGGCGTTGTCGGCCAGCAGCATCACAGTGTCGCCCTGCCGGTGAAAATGTTTGAGGGTGGCTTCCTCGCCGATGCGCACTGCGGCGATCTCGCCCTGCTCCACCTCCGGCTGGCAGCGGATGCAGACGATGTCGCCGTCGCAGATGGTGGGAGCCATGCTGTCGCCATGGCAGGTCAGCGCAAAGTCAGCGTGCCACGCCGCCGGAACGCCGATGTACTGCTCGATGTTCTGCTCGGCGGTGATGGGGGTGCCGCAGGCGATGGAGCCCACCAGCGGCACCATGGCCATGGCGGGCAGCGGCTCAAAGCCCGGCGGCGGGCAAGGCACGTCCAGCCCCAGCAGATAGGCCGGGGTGGTCTCCAGTGCCACGGCCAGCTCTTCCAGCTTTGCCTGCGGGATGTCGTTGACCCCTTTTTCCAGCTTGGTGATGGAGGATTTGGAGCGGTATCCCATGCGCTGGGCCAGCTGCTCCTGCGAGAGGCCCAGTTCTTCGCGCCGCAGCCGGACGCGGGTGGAAAGTTCGGACATAGACGCCTCCGTTCAAAAACGAATGGTTGTGCGGTGAAATGGGTGCTTCTGGAGGCAGTATACCAGAAAAGTGGGCGAAAATCAACTTTTTTCGCGCGATTTTTGAAAATCGGTTGACAGACAATCAACTTACGACTATACTACAACCAAAGATTGTTGAACGACGTGAAACCGACAAAAAAGGAGCGGAGAACATGGCCAATACCAGACTGATCGAAGAATACATCCGCGACAGCGGCTACAAGCTGCGGCATGTGGCCCGCGCGCTGAACATCAGCGAGAGCGCGCTGCACAGCAAACTGCAGGGGCAGACCCAGTTCAAACTGAACGAAGCCGAAAATCTGTCGGCGATGCTGGGAATGACGATGTCGGAGCGGGATGCCTGCTTTTTTGACACCCAGAACCGCTATGAGCGCAGCCTGGCCGCTGCAGAAAGGAGAAAGCCGAAATGACAAAACAACAGCGTGATGCCACCCGCAGCGCCCTGCTGGCCTATGGCCGGCGGCAGTGGGCGCGGTCGCCGGTGAACCGCCGGTGGGAAAAGGCCATTGAGGACAGCATGGCCTATTACAAGGAAGCGGATCCCATCCGGGCCGATCTGCTGCAGCTGCGCTATCTGCAGCACCGCAAGGAGGCCGACGTGCTGGAACAGCTGCACATCGGCCGCACGACCTACCAGAAAGCGGAGCTGGACCTGCTAAGCACCATTGCAGTGTATGCCGCCCAGAATGGTGCCTTCAACTGAAGAGATGCTGATAAAATCCCATTGATTTCCGCAGCAGGAAGTCGGTGGGATTTTTGCGTCGGAAGAAAACTGCCGCGACCCGGCCAATGGAGCGGATCAATAAAAACATGCCTCGTAATATCCAAAAAATACAATAAAATGTTGAAAATGACTGGAATAGTTGCTATAATGACGATGCGGATAAAAAGAGAACATGATATAGCATAATAATCCGCTTCCTGCATTTGCGGGATTGCTCCAATGATTTAGCACAATGAGGGATTTTCCCCGCATTTGCGGGGGTAACAGAAGAAAAACAGAGTAAAAATCGCTGAAAAACGTGAAAGTCCTGTTTATGGGATGGCATGTCTGTTATTCTTTGCTTATCAGAAAATCACCGGCTGCCAATGGGAACGATGCTTTGGAGGTGGAACGATGAAACGACCGGAACGATCCTGCAAGGTACGGCGTTTTGCAGGCAAAACAGACCCGGACAACAGCAGTTTGTGGCTGCCGCTCTGGATGCATCTGCGGGACACAGCAGGCATTATGCGGTTTCTGGTGCAGCAGTGGCTGCCGGAAAGTGTGCGGCGGAATCTGGACCTGGACGAGGAACTGCTGACCCGGACTGTCGTTTTTCTGGGGTGGGTCCACGATATCGGGAAAATCACGCTGGCCTTTGCCGGCCCGATCATGAGCCTGCTGCCGGAGGCAAAACAGCGGTTGGAGGAGGATACCGAGCTCCGCTGGAACGAGCAGAAAAAGAAATTTTCCCACCATGCGCTGGCCGGGGAGGCGATCCTGCGGGAGCTGGGCTGCCCGGAAGGGTTGGCCTCGGTCGTGGGGGCACACCACGGCAAGCCGCAGGAGGCAAATAATGTTCTGGACCAGCTGGAAGACGGAGTGTATGAAACAAATTACTGGCCCAAAGGACGGAAAACATTCTGGTGGAGCTGCTGGCAGGAACTGTTCGATCACGCCCTGCAGGAAAGCGGATTTTCTGACGTGAAAGAGCTGCCGGAGCTGTCGGTCCCGACGGAACTCCTTCTGACCGGCCTGCTCATCATGGCGGACTGGATCGCCAGCAATCCCCGGTATTTCCCGCTGATCCCGGTAGAGGAACTGGGCGACGAGAGCCTTTATCCGGCCCGCGTGGAACGGGCATGGCAGAAATTTGCGCCGACCCTTCCCTGGGAAGTGCAGGAGGCCGCGGCGGACCCGGTGGAGTTCCGGGAGCGGTTCGGCTTTCTTCCGAACGAAGTGCAGCAGGCTATGCTGGAGGCTGTGAACAACGCACAGGAACCGGGCATTTTTATTCTGGAAGCCCAGATGGGCGTGGGCAAAACCGAGGCCGCGCTGGCAGCGGCGGAGGTTCTGGCACAGCGCTGCGGGGAGGGCGGCATCTTCTTTGGTCTGCCGACCCAGGCCACCGCCAACGGTATTTTTGGGCGGCTGCTGGACTGGGCGCAGAAACAGTCGGACGGGCTGGAACACTCCATCCGGCTGGCGCACGGCATGGCGCAGCTGAATACAGACTATTTGAAATTGCAGCAGGAGCCGGTGCCGGTGGAGGATGACGCCGACGACCCGGAGGAACGGGTGATGGTGCACCAGTGGTTTCAGGGCAGCAAACAGGCGCTTCTGGCCAACTTTGTCATTGGCACGGTGGATCAGCTGCTGATGGCGGCCTTGCAGCAAAAACATGTGATGCTGCGGCATCTCGGTCTGGCGGGCAAGGTGGTGGTGATCGATGAGTGTCATGCTTACGACGCCTACATGAATTGTTATCTGGACCGGGCACTGAACTGGCTGGGAGAGTACCGGGTGCCGGTGATCCTGCTTTCTGCCACACTGCCCGCCAAGCGGCGCACCGAACTTGTGACCGCATATCTCAACCGGAAAACGCTGCCGGATGCACCCTGGAAAACCTGCCGCGGCTACCCGCTGCTGACCTGGACCGATGGAAAACAGGTGCAGCAATGCGAAATTCCGCTGAACGATCAGCCGCGCCGGGTGATGATCGAGCCGCTGACAGAAGAGCGGCTGCCGGAAACGCTGCAGAACGCGCTGCGGGAGGGTGGCTGTGCAGGCGTGATCGTCAACACAGTGCGGAAAGCGCAGGACCTTGCGGCCCGCCTGCGAGAAGAGCTGCCGGAATTTGAAGTGCTTGTGTTCCACGCACAGTTCCTGATGCCTGACCGCGCCGAAAAGGAACAACGCCTGATGGAGCGCATCGGCAAGCGCTCGACCCCGGCGCAGCGCGACCGGCTGATCGTGGTGGGCACACAGGTGCTCGAGCAGTCACTGGACATTGATCTGGACTATTTGGTTACAGAATTGTGCCCGATGGATCTGCTGCTGCAGCGCATCGGACGGCTGCACCGGCATCCGGGCCGGGCGCGTCCGCAGCCGGTGCAGGAAGCCCGCTGTGCAGTGCTGGACACCGGGACCGAGGAATTTGACGAGGGCAGTGCAGCCATCTATGGCGAATGGCTGCTCGGACGTACCCGGAAGCTTCTGCCGCAGGAAGTGCAGCTGCCTGCGGATATCGCTCGGCTGGTACAGGACACCTACGGCTGGGAGCCGGACTGTCTGCCTGCAGACCTGCAGAGCACGGCGGCACGGGGAACGTATGAGCTGGAACAGGCCAAGAAGCAGCGCAGCGCCAAGGCCTTTGCCATTTCGTCGCCGAGAGCATGCGGTGATGTGCTGGACGACTGGATGGATGACAGGGCAAAGACCAGCGACGCCGGTGCCCGTGCCGCTGTGCGCGACGGCGACCCGTCCATTGAGGTGCTGGTCATGATGCAGGACAGCAGCGGCAATGTCCGCTTTCTGCCCGGAGAGGGAGAAGCAGCCGGGCCCTGTGTAGCGGTGGACCAGCCCCCGCAGCCGGAAGAAGCCTTGCGGATCGCGCGGCAGAGGCTGCGTCTGCCGGGGTATTTCAGCAAACGATGGAGCGTGCAGCAAACCATTGACGCGCTGGAAGCCGAGACCCGGAAGCATTTTGCGGCATGGCGGCTCTCCCCGCTGCTGCGCGGGGAACTGGTCCTGCTGCTGGACGAACACCGGATGACGCACCTTGCCGGGCAGGTGCTGCACTACGACCGTGAGAACGGCCTGACCTATCAGAAGGAGGATGAGGATGGAGACGATGGAGTTTAACCTGCTGCGGGAACCGTGGGTCCGGGTGCGGACACAGGACTGCACTGTGCAGGAAGTCTCGCTGACCGACGCACTGCTCCATGCACACGCGTATGTGGACCTTGCGGGCGAGATGCCCACGCAGGACGTTGCCATGCTGCGGCTGCTGCTGGCGGTGCTGCACACGGTGTTCTCCCGCGTGGATGGGAACGGTGTACCGGCACCGTTTGAAGAACCCCGGGATGCTCTGCAGCGCTGGGGCGAATTGTGGCAGTTGGGGCACTTCCCGGAACAGCCGATCCGGGATTATCTGGACAAATGGCAGGACCGTTTCTGGCTGTTCCACCCGGAGCGCCCCTTCTGGCAGGTGCCGGAAGCGAAGATCGGCAGTCCATTCGGAGCGAAAAAGCTGAACGGAGAAGTGTTTGAAAGCGAGAATAAAAGCAGCCTGTTTTCTGCCTGTGCGGGAACAGGAAAGGAAAGCATGGACTACCCGCAGGCTGCACGATGGCTTGTGTCTTTAAACAATTATGACGATGCGGCGGCTAAGAAAAAGGCAAAAGACCGGCCGCTGCCGTCGATGGGGCCGGGGTGGCTCGGCCGGATCGGTGTGATCTATGTAAAAGGCAGCAATCTGTTTGAAACACTGATGCGGAACCTGATGTTCCTGCAAGATGGCGGAGAGCTCTGGGAACCGGATGTTCCGTGTTGGGAGCTTGAGGATGCAAGAAGCGGCGAACGAACTGAGGTGGCATGCCCGGATAACTTTGCGGAGCTGATGACGACGCAGTTTCGACGGATCCTTCTGGAACGGAAGGAAAACAAAGTTGTGGGCTATACGGTCTTGGGAGGAGACTTCTTTGATTCCAAGAATGCATTTGCAGAACCGATGGCGCTCTGGAATAAAAAAGAGGACAAAAAGACAGGGCTGGTGTATTACGATCCGCAGAAACATGAGATGGGAAAACAGCTCTGGCGGGAGTTTTCCGCTATCAGTGATAGGGGCGGCCATAAACCCGGCGTGATCTGGTGGAATACCTATTTGCAGGGCCGGAAATTGCTGAGCAGAAAAGAAATTCTACAGGTTTGTGCAGTTGGGGTGGAATACGGAGCGCAAAGTGCCTCCATGAAAGATTGTTACACGGATGCGCTTTCGATGAATCTTGAACTGCTAAATGAATTGGGCCGTACATGGCAGATCTGTGTTGACGATGAAGTGAACAACTGTGAGCAGGCTGCACGGATCGTGGGTCGTCTGGCACAGAACCTGGCCCTTGCGGCAGGGGACAAGAACGACACCGGTGCCGAAGCCGCCCGCGCGCAGTTCTATTTTGCGGTCGACCAGCCGTTCCGGCGGTGGCTGCAAGGCATTGACCCGGAGACGGATGAACCGGTCGAGAAGGCGGCCGAGTGGCAGGTGCAGGCATACCGGCTTGCGGCAGAATTGGGCAAGCAGATGGTGGAGCAAGCGGGAGCTGCCGCCTTTGTGGGCCGCCGCATCCCGGAGGCAAAGAACAAGGATAAGAGCTGCCTGTATACGGCACCCAAAGCCTATAACAGCTTTCTATATAATTTGCGGAAGCTGTACCCGAAACAGGATGAAGGAGGGACAGAATGAAAACCAATGAGGTGAAAGCCTGCGTGACCCGGCAGCTGCGTCGGCTGCAAGTTCTGCCGGAGCCGCAGAGACGGGCCGAGCTTGCCGAGCTGCGCCGGGGCGTGGGGCGTCAGCCCGGAGACCTGCCTGCGTTGTGGGGCGCTCTGCTGGCCGACATGCCGGAGCAGCTGCAGGGCAGCAATGGCCCGTCAAAGGCGGAATGGGCCGTCTATACGGCGTTGACCCTGTTTGCCCTGCACCAGCAGGGGGAAGCCGGTGTTTCCATGAAACAGCCGGGCAGAACACTGGGCGGTGCAGTGCGGCAGCTGGCCGAAAAAACGGCTGCCGGGCAGGACTGGACCGAGAGCAGCGTGCTCCGGCGGTTCAACGCGCTGGCAACGGCGGATTCCATGCCGGAAGTCTCGCACCACCTGCGCGGGATGATCCAGCTGCTGCGGCGGGAAGGGATCCCGCTGGATTATCCGCAGCTGGCCGAGGATCTGTATCAATACCAGTTTGTGGACGGTGCGCCGAATGTCCGTTTGCGGTGGGGCCGGGACCTTTATGCGAGCCCCACGGAGAAAACCAAAGAGAACGAAAAGGAGAATTGAGATGGATACCAAACGCCTGTATGTTGATTTTCATGTTCTGCAGACCGTGCCGCCCAGCTGCGTCAACCGCGACGACACCGGCAGCCCCAAGACCGCTGTCTATGGCGGGGCCGTCCGTGCCCGGGTGTCCTCGCAGGCGTGGAAGCACGCCATGCGCGTGATGTTCACTGAGGAAATGAGTGGCGAGGTGGAGATTGGCAAGCGCACGTTAAGGGCAATTGACCTTGTAGCGGATGAACTGGCTGAACTGCTTCCCGGACAGGATCGGAAAAAACTGGAAAAGATGTCCCAGGATGCGTTGAAAAGGGCTGGAATTACCTTCAAAAAAAGCGATAAAAAGGATGGGGAAAAGAGCGATAACACCTCTGCATTGCTGTTGATTGGAAAGGCACAGGCCACGGCGCTGGCAAAACTGGCTGCAGAAAACTGCAAGGACGATAGTGCCTATGAGGATGCGTTGAATGAAAATCCGACCGTGGACATGGTGCTGTTTGGCCGGATGGTTGCCAAGGCACCTTCGCTGAACTACGACGCTGCCGCACAGGTGGCCCACAGCATCTCCACCCACACCGTGCAGAACGAGTTCGACTATTTCACCGCCGTGGACGACTGTGCCCCGGAGGACAACGCCGGTGCCGGGCATCTGGGCACGGTGGAATACAATTCCGCCACCCTGTACCGCTATGCGACGGTCAATGTTCTGGAGCTGGTGCGCACGCTGGGCGCAGAGCAGGCGGCACAGACGGTCCGGGCGTTCGGTGAGGCGTTCATCCGCTCCATGCCCACCGGCAAGCAGAACAGCTTTGCCAACCGCACCCTGCCGGATGCCGTTTACGTCACCCTGCGGCAGGACCAGCCGGTGAACCTCAGCAGAGCCTTTGAAAAGCCGGTGCGCAAGAGCGAAGAAGGCTATGCAGAACCGTCCAAGATGGCGCTGAAACAGTATGCAAAGGAACTCTACAATACCTTTGCAGAGGCACCGGAGCAGAGCTTTACGGTGGGTACCGGGCTGGAAGAACTGGCACAGCCCATGCCGCTGAACACCATGCTGGCGGTACTGGAAAAGGCCGTAGAGGAGAAGCTGTCCGGGAATGAGGTGTGACCATGGCGACCTTATTGCTTCGGCTGGCTGCACCCCTGCAGTCCTGGGGTTCGGACTCCAAGTTTGAGACCCGCAAGACCGACCGGGAACCCACCAAGAGCGGCGTGGTCGGCCTGTTGGCGGCGGCGCTGGGGCTGCGCCGGGACGACACGGAGGGCCTTGCCCGGCTGAACGGCCTGCGCTTTGCCGTGCGGGCAGACCAGGAGGGCAGCCTGCTGGTGGATTTTCACACCGCCAAAAGCCGGGACACCTCCTATGTGACCTACCGCCACTATCTGCAGGACGCCGTTTTTCTGGCAGGGCTGGAAAGCGGGGACGAAGCTCTGCTGCGGGAGCTGGAAGCGGCTCTGCGGCACCCGGTCTACCCGCTGTATCTGGGGCGGCGCTCCTGCCCACCCACCCTGCCGCTCTGTCTGGGCATCCGGCAGGGGAGCCTGCTGGACGTCCTCCGGACGGAACCCATGCAGGGACGAAAACCGGAAACAGGGAAGCTGCGCATCGTGGCCGACGCCGACCCGGCAGACCCTGCGGCAGTGCCTCGGCAGGATCTGCCGGTGTCCTTCAGCCCGGTGCACCGACAGTACGGGTTCCGCCCGGTGCGGGAATGGCGGCTGGACCGGCCGGAAATGCCGGAACCGACGGAGCACGACCCCATGGCGGAATTGCAGAATTGAGGTGAGATGCAATGTATTTGTCCCGCGCAGAACTTGACCCCGCCCGCCGCAGTACCATGATCGCGCTGACTTCTCCACAGAAGTTCCACGGCGCGGTGGAAAACTCGTTCTCCGGCGAACGACGCCGCAGGCTGTGGCGGCTGGACAGCCTGAACGGAAAACTGTATCTGCTGCTGCTCAGCGAGGAGCTCCCCGACCTGACCGGACTGTGTGCGCAGTTCGGGACGGGAGCCGCGCCGGAAACGCACCGCTACGAGCCGCTGCTGGAACGGGTGACCCCGGGCAGCTGTTGGCAGTTCCGTCTGACGGCAAATCCGACCCGCACCCGGAAAGACCCGGCGGACCCGCTGGCGCGGGGTGCCCTGAAGCCCTGCTATCTGGAAGCGGAGCAGGAACAGTGGCTGCTGGAGCAGGCCGGGAAGCACGGCTTTGCCCTGACGGAGGGCGCTTTTCAGGTGACCCAGAAACAGACCTGTCACTTCCGGAAGAACGGAAAGCGGCCGGTCACATTGCTGGCGGTGACCTATGAGGGCATCCTGCAGGTGACCGACCCGGAAGCGTTCCGGGAGATGCTGTGTCAGGGCATTGGCCGCGGCAAAGCCTACGGCCTTGGCCTGATGACCATCCTGCACGGAGGAAGCAGCCATGGATGATGTGCCGGGCATTTCGGTGCTGCTGCTCGGCCCCGGCACCCGTGTGACCCACCGTGCATGCCTGCCTGTACGGGCTGGCCCATGCGGTCATTGTGGCGCTGGGGTGTGCGCCGGGGCTGGGATTCGTGCACGTCGGGCATGAGTGCTCTTTCGTGTACGACATTGCCGACCTGTACAAGGCGGAGGTGACCATCCCAATCGCATTTGAGGTGGCGGCGCAGGCCCCGGAGGACCTGCCTGCCGTCGTGCGCTTTTCCCCGCATACGCGGGGGTGATCCCACCCGGGCGTCATAGGTGCGGTTGCTCTCGCTCTTTTCCCCGCACACGCGGGGGTGATCCTTGCGAGGTGTTGTTTCCGTAGTCATACATGGTCTTTTCCCCGCACACGCGGGGGTGATCCTACTCCGTCCGGCTTTCCGGCCTCCTCGGCCATCTTTTCCCCGCACACGCGGGGGTGATCCTACTCCGTCCGGCTTTCCGGCCTCCTCGGCCATCTTTTCCCCGCACACGCGGGGGTGATCCCAAGGCCTGGGCAGAATGTGGACGAGAAGCACCCTTTTCCCCGCACACGCGGGGGTGATCCCAACGCCGGTTACTTTCACGCTCATAGGTTCAGCTTTTCCCCGCATACGCGGGGGTGATCCCATCCACGAATATCACCAGATGATTGCGACGGCCTTTTCCCCGCATACGCGGGGGTGATCCTAACGAAGCGCATTTCAACCAGATTCCGCAAACCTTTTCCCCGCATACGCGGGGGTGATCCCTTCTCAGCACCTGCTACGAGGTGTAAACTGTCCTTTTCCCCGCATACGCGGGGGTGATCCCAGCGGCCAAAATCAGCACCAGCGACACTGCAACTTTTCCCCGCATACGCGGGGGTGATCCCGGAGAAGAACTTATCGCGTTGCGAAATCCTGACTTTTCCCCGCATACGCGGGGGTGATCCCATGTCGATGAAAGCGTCGTCCATTACCGGATACTTTTCCCCGCACACGCGGGGGTGATCCTGTGTGCGGCGTCATGCGGGACGGCGTGACCGGCTTTTCCCCGCATACGCGGGGGTGATCCCTGCTGGCCGCTGTAGCAGGTCATAGCCCACTGCTTTTCCCCGCATACGCGGGGGTGATCCCAGATAGGAAAGGCTTTCAACCTGCTTGAGGAACTTTTCCCCGCATACGCGGGGGTGATCCCTAAGTGGGGAACCTAGCCTTTACTGTTTCTTACTTTTCCCCGCACACGCGGGGGTGACCTCAAGGGCAAGCGGCGCATGGTGTTCCTGCCGGGGAGACTGGTGACGGACCGGAAAGCCGCGGCGGATGAAAAATCAGGTTGTACAAATTCGATGGAAAAAGTTTGTGCAAGACTCCATGTTGTAATATATGAAATTTTGTATTATCATAAATCTGCAAGCGATCTGTCTCTTGTGAGGAGGGGCGGAACGCCCAAAATACGCTTCTTTCCTGTGGAATTTCCCACGGTCCACCTGATGCGGATTGAAAGATAGGTCGAGAAGGGAAGAGCAACCATGATGAACACAAGTCTGCTCCAGAAGTCTGGTCTGGCAACGCTGCAGGTCGCGCAGATCCTGGCAGGGCTGGAACCGGGAGACCGGATCCCCACGGTGACGGAACTGAGCGAACAATGCGAGATGGCACGGGGAAATATCCAGATCGCGCTGAACAACCTGAAACAGAATCATGTGATCCGTCTGGAATCCCATGGGCAGAACGGCACCATTGCAACAGAGATCGACTATGTGGCAATGGCGCAGTATTGCAGCAATACGGGTCTGACCTGCGTGATGCCTATGCCGTATGGCCTGCGCTATGAAGGTCTGGCCAGCGGACTGTATGAGGAACTGAACCAGAAAGGGGTCACGGGTGCGATCGCATTCATGCGCGGTTCCGGCTACCGGCTGAACTGTGTGGAAGAAGGGCGCTTTCATCTGTGCGTCATGAGCCAGCTTGCATTTGAACACTATGCGCAGGAGGGCAAGGACATCCAGCTGATCGCGGCCTTTGGCCCGCAGAGCTATGTGGAACAGCACCGGGTCTTTGTCCGCCCGGACTTCAAGGGCGACTGGCAGAACTGCAAGGTGGGCGTGGATACCTCCTCGGTGGACCAGGAGATGCTGACCCGGTTCTGTTTTGCCGATAAGCCGGTGCAATATGTGCCCATCATCTATAGTCAACTGGTGCCGTTTCTGCACAGCGGCGTCATTGATGCCGGCGTCTGGAGCGCCGATATGCTGCCGGAGGGGCTGAGCTATTATCCGATGCCCCGGCTGGATGAGCAGGGAAAAGATACCGTGGCCGTGCTTGCCTGCCGGAAAAGTGATAACATCACCGCGCAGCTGGTGCGCAAGATCCTGTCGGTGGAGCGTGTGGACCACATCCAGCAGCAGGTGATGCGCAAGCAGATCATTCCGCGCTACTAAGCAAAGGTGCTGTCAAACAGAAGTCATATCTGCATGGAGGACATGCGGATGTTTCTTTCGGGATGAAAATACAAAATATTGTATAAAACATTTTCTCCCGAAAACCGATACAGGATGTCTGATTTTTTTGCAGAAAGAAAAGGAGATCTCGCATGAAAAAGATCACTCGGCGCAACTTCCTGATCGCATCCGGCAAAACCGTTGGCACACTGGCAGCTGCCTCTGCCTTTATGGGGTGTGCCAGCCCGGAGCAGGCGGAGAACTGCTTCCCCCGGTCTGCAATGCCCGTCCGGACCGATAACCGCCTGACGGCCATCGACGACATTGTGGAAAACTACATGGGACAGGGATATTTCCCTGGCGCAACGATCGTGGTGGCACGCGGCGGCAAGATCGTGTATGAAAAGGCATACGGCTACGCAATGCTCAACGACATGGGCGTGCGGCTGGACGATCCCCGCCCCATGCAGATGGATACTATGTTCGACATGGCATCCTGCACCAAGATCATGGCCACGACACAGTCCATCATGAAGCTGTACAGCGAGGGCAAGATCGACCTGAACGCCACGGTAGCAAGCTACATTCCGGAGTTTGCCAAGAACGGGAAGGAAAACGTCACCGTGCATCAGCTGCTGACTCACACCTCCGGTCTGCCGCAGTGGAAGGCGATGTTCCTCTACATCGAGAAGGACAAGGCCAAGGTGCTGGATTACATCTGCAACTGTGAGCTGATGTTCGCCCCCGGCGAGGAAAAGTACAGCGACCTGGGCTTCCAGATGCTGGGCTTCCTGGTGGAGCGGATCACCGGGCGCTCGATGGACGAATACGTCAAGAACGAGATTTACAAGCCTCTGGGGCTGAAGCGCACCACCTATCTGCCGCTGGCCAACGGCTTTACCACCGAGGATGTGGCAGCCACCTCCTTCGGCAACCCGTATGAGTATGCTATGGTGGACGAGATCGACCACCCGGGCTTTGGCTACGACTGTACCGCCGATCTGGACGCGTTCCGCACCTTCACCGGCTGGCGCAACTACACCCTGCAGGGCGAGTGCAACGACGGCAATGCATGGATGGCAAACGGCGGCGTGGCCGGTCACGCGGGCCTGTACTCCGACGCGGAAGATCTGGCCGTGCTGTGCCAGGCCATGCTGAACGGCGGCATCTACAAGGGCGTCCGCCTTTACAAGAAGGAAGTCATCGACGAGTTCACCAGCGAGCAGAACGGCAAGCCGTCCCGCGGGCTGGGCTTTGAGCGCGGCTCCTCGTTCATGGGCCGCGGCGACCGCCACTACGACGCCTTTGGCCACGCAGGCTTTACCGGCACCCATGTGGTCATGAACAAGACCAACAAGACCGCCGTCATTTTCCTGACCAACAAGCAGAACGTCGGCTTCAAGCCGGACTCCACCTCGTACTACAGCCCCTATAGCTGCTGCGGCGAGATCTGTGAGCTGGTCTGGAACATTTTTGGAACCGAAGCTCCGGCTGAGACGCTGGCCGACAAGATCGGCACCTGGCTGTAAGCAAAACAAAAAATCATTGGGAGATGTCAGAGATGGATTTTGAACCGAGATTAACGATCCTGCACCAGGCAGGGATGCTGTCCGAGGAGGATTGCCGGAAGGTACAGGATGTGATCCGTTTTTTTCAGGAGAAATACGGTCTGACATTGACCGAAGAAAACGCCTCCGCCATGATCACGCACCTGTGCGCTGCGCTGGGGCGCATCCACCGCGGAGAGCCGGTGGAGCCGCTGGACGAGGAGGTCTACGAAGAGACCAGCCAGGAGCCCACCTTCCCCAAGGCACTGGAAGCAACGCAGGCGCTGGTGCGGGAGATCCTGCCGGACCTGCCGGAGGACGAGCAGAAGTTCCTGACCATGCACATCGGGGTCGTGCTGGCACAATCGTGACAGCATTTGCATAAAACCCACATCAGAAAGGAGGGCTAGCTTATGAAAATCGTAGTAGGCGGCCAGATCGACAAGCAGAAGGTTTATGACACCATCAAGGGTGTTGTAGGCGACCGTGCCTCGGTGGAGATCAAGGATGACATTGCGGCGGCAATGGCGGTCAAGACCGGGCAGGCAGATTACTACTTCGGCGCCTGCAAGACGGGCGGCGGCGGTGCGCTGGCAATGGCCATTGCCCTGCTGGGCATGAACCAGTGTGCAACGGTGTCCATGCCGGGCAAAATGCTGAGCGAGGACGAGATCCTGGCACAGGTCAAGGCCGGCAAGAAGGCATACGGCTTTACGGATCAGCACATCGAAAAGGTCGTGCCGATCATTCTCAAGGGTCTGGGCTTCTGATCCGGATCGTCAAATAAGGAGGATTACATATGGAAACCATTCTGCGCTACGTTATCATCGCGGCAGTTGGTGCGTTGGCATCAATCCTGGCAAACCAGAGCATCGCCGTGTTCAACGACGGCCTGCGCCCGGTCCTGCCGGAGTATCTGGAAAAGCGCATGGACCGCAAGGCTCTGGCAGCCACCAGCTTTGCCATCGGCTTTGGCCTGGTCATCGGCTACGGCCTGCCCACGTCCATTGCCGCAAGCATCATCCTGATCCACTGCATCCTGCTCACCACCGACATCATCGGCACCTGGTGCCCGGACACCAAAAAGGGCATGATCGCTTCCGGCGTCATCGGCGCTGTGTACGGCGTGGCCCTGCTGTTCGGCCTGCAGGTGATCATCGACCTGTTCAACCTGCTGCCGGTCAACTTCCTGGGCAGCCTGGGCCAGGTCTCTGCCGGTATCACGCTGGCCTTCGCCATCTTCCCGGCTGTGACGGTTGCCCTGCAGTTCGGCGCTGCCAAGGGCATCATCACCGCCGTTGTGACCCTGCTGGTCCGTCAGATCGTTGAGACCTACGGCAAGATCGCACTGGACGCCGAGCACACGGTCAGCCTGAACAAGGACGGTATGGCCCTGCTGGCCGGTATGATCATCATGCTGGTGTTCGCTGCCATGGATAAGGAAGGCAACGACCAGAACTCCAACGAAATGCTGACCCAGATCTTTGCCGACAAGGTCGCACGCATCCGCAAGTATATGCCGGTTCTGGCTCTCATGGGCGGCCTGATCGCAGCAGGCACCAGCATGAGCATCATGGCCGGTGACCCCATCAGCCTGGGCCTGCTGGCCGAGGGTGACCGCGTCAACGCAGGTCTGACCGCTCTGGCCCGTGCCATCGGCTTTATCCCGCTGGTTGCCACCACCGCCATCACCACCGGCGTCTACGCTCCGGCCGGCATGACCTTCGTCTTTGTGATCGGTCTGCTGATCCCCAACCCCTTTATCGCCCTGATCGCCGGTGCAGCCTGCATCTGCGTGGAGATCCTGCTGCTGAACGTCATCGCAAAGGGTCTGGACAAGTTCCCCGGCATCAAGCGCTGCGGCGACAACATCCGTACCGCTATGAGCTACGTCATCGACATCGCCCTGCTGATCGGCGGCATCCTGGCTGCTCAGGCAATCATGCCCACGACGGGTCTGTTCATCATCGTGGCATTCTGGTGCATCAACAAGTGCAGCAAGAAGCCTCTGGTCTCCATGGCGGTCGGTCCTCTGGGCGCGATCCTGGTCGGCCTGATCGCAAACGTGCTGTTCCTGCTGTCTCTGTACACCCCTGCCGCCTGATCCCCGGATAAAATGAGCGCCTCCCGGCCTGCGTCGGGAGGCGGCTCTGGTTAAGAAACAATACAGGAGGCGAATCCTTTTGAAACTGCCTGAAAAGATTCTGTATGCGCACGAGCATACGACGATCGACCTGTCCGGCCCGAAGAAGAACATCGACTGCAGGCTGGATGATTTTGACGCGACCGCGGCAGAATACCGGCGGCTGGCGGAACACGGTGTGGTCGGCATCATCGACCAGACCAACCGCGGGATGGGCCGGAACGTGGCCTATGTGCAGAAAATGGCTGCACAGGCGGGGGTGGAGATCACCCACGCGACGGGCTACTACAAGGAGCCTTTTCTCCCGCCGGAGTGCTATACGCTGACCGAACAGCAGCTGTGTGACATCATGGTGAAGGAACTGACCGAGGGCATTGAGGGCACCGGTGTCCGGGCGACCGTCATCGGCGAGATCGGCACCTCGAAGGACATCACCGAGACGGAGGCCAAGGTGTTCCGTGCGGCATCCCGCGCCCATGCAGAAACGGGGGCACCCATCTGCACCCACACAACGCTGGGCACGCGCGGCCTGGAGCAGCTGGAGATCTTCAAGAGCTTTGGCGTTGACCTGAGCCGGGTGGTGCTGAGCCACATCGACCTGTCGGCCGATCTGGATTACATGAAGCGCCTGCTGGATCAGGGGGTCAACATTGCGTTCGACACCATCGGCAAGTGCAACTACCAGCCCGATGTCTCCCGTGCAGACTGGCTCAGCCGCCTTTGTGCGGAAGGGTACGACACGCAGATCGTCATGAGCATGGACATCACCCGCCGCAGCAACTTTGCAGACCGGGGCGGTGTGGGCTACAGCTACCTGCTGGACACCTTTGCTCCGCTGGCAAGCGAGGCAGGCGTGCCGGACCGCGCATGGGAGAACCTGCTGTACCGCAATGCACTGCGCATCTACAAAGGACAGAAATAACAAGGATTCGAGGAATTGACAATGAAAACCTATCCCCTGCATTCTATCTCGCTGGAACAGGCAAAACAGCTCCAGTTCAAGGTCATTGACGCAGTGACCCGCAATTTTCAGGGAGAGGAAGTCCTCTCGCTGGGCGACCTCGGCGTGGTGAAAGGGCTGAACAAGCCCCGCTGCACGGTAAAGGTGGAAAAGGTCTTTGCCGACACCTTTGATGCCCCGGCGGCGCTGCTTGTGCGCGGCTCCGGCACGGGCGCGATCCGCTGGGCTCTGACCGCCTGCCTGAAACCGGGGGATGCCATTCTGGTGCACACCTCGCCCATCTATACGACGACGCAGGTGACCATCGATGCCATGGGGCTGAAACCCATCCGCGCGGACTTCAACGATCTGGAACAGCTCAAGGCCGTCTGTGCGCAGCACAAGGACGAGATCCGCGGCGCCCTGGTGCAGCTGACCCGGCAGAAGCCGGAGGACCGCTACGACTACAAGGCTGTGATCGCAGCCATCAAGGCTGCGCTGCCGGGCATCCCGGTGGTGACCGATGACAACTACGCCGCCCTGAAAGTGGACGCCATCGGCTGCCAGGCAGGGGCCGACCTGTCCACCTTCTCCTGCTTCAAGATCCTTGGTCCGGAGGGCGTCGGTGCAGTGATCGGCAGCAAGGAGCTGATCGACCGCATCTACAAGATGCAGTATTCCGGCGGCAGTCAGGTGCAGGGACACGAAGCCATGGAGGCCCTGCGCGGCCTGATCTATGCGCCGGTGGCGCTCGCCATCCAGAGCGAGGTCAACGAGGAGCTGGTCCGCCGCCTGAACGCCGGCGAGGTCCCCCATGTGCGGCAGGCGTTCCTGGCAAACGCGCAGAGCAAGGTGCTGCTGGTGGAGTTTGATCAGGAGATCGCCGAAAAAATTCTGGACGCTGCCCCGAAGTTCGGCGCAGCGCCGCATCCGGTGGGCAGCGAGAGCAAATACGAGTTTGCCCCCATGATCTACCGTGTCAGTGGAACGTTCCGTGCGCAGGACCCGACCATTGAACACCGGATGATCCGCATCAACCCCATGCGCAGCGGCCCGGACACCATCATCCGCATCCTGCGCAGCTGCATGGAGCAGGTCGAGGAAAACTGAACCGCTGAAAAAACGAGAGGAAAAGGAGAGATGCCCTGTGTTTTTAAAGACCGTAATGGAGCGCAACCAGCCGTTGGTGCGTCTGGGCATTGAATGGCAGCAGAATGGCGTGATCCTGCCGGACACCTATCTGCTGGATTACGACACGATCCTGGAAAATGCCCGCAGCATCAAACAGGCAGGCGACGCAAACGGCGTGCAGAACTTTTTCATGCTCAAGCAGATCGGACGCAACCCCCTGATCGCCCGTGCGCTGACCGACATGGGATATGTGGGCGCTGTGTGCGTGGACTTCCGCGAGGCGCTGACGATGGCGGAAAATCAGATCCCCCTCGGCAACGTAGGGCATCTGGTCCAGATCCCCCGGGCGGCCCTGAAAAAGATCCTCCGCGCAAAGCCGGTGATCGTAACGGTGTACACGCTGGAAAAAGCCCGCGAGATCAGCGCAGTCTGCACCGAGCTGGGCCTGCACCAGAAGCTGATGCTCCGTGTTCTGGGAGAAGGCGACATGCTGTATTCCGGGCAGTACGGCGGCTTTGAATTGCAGGAACTGGACAGCGCAGTGCGTGCGATCGAGGCGATGCCGAATGTGGAGGTGGGCGGCGTGTGCAGCTTCCCTTGCTTTTTGTACGACGAAGCGGCACAGGACATCCTGCCCATGCCCAACCTCCGGACCGTGCAGACCGCAGCCGAAATGCTGCGCGCCCGCGGCTACCGGGACCTGATGCTCAATACGCCCAGTGCCACCTGCACCCACAGCATCCCGATGATCGCGGCGGCAGGCGGCACCCACGGGGAACCGGGACACGGCCTGACCGGAACGACACCGTATCATGCCGGCCACCCGGATGCCGAGGAGCGCCCCGGCTACCTGTATGTTTCGGAGGTCAGCCACAATCTGGGCGATAAGGCGTACTGCTACGGCGGCGGGCATTACCGCCGCGGCCATATGAAAAACGCCCTGGTGGGCACGACGCCGGAAAATGCAAAGCTCGTGCCGGTGCTGCCGCCGGACGACTCCAGCATCGACTATCATTTTGAACTGCAGCAGAACTGTCCGGTCTCGGCTGCGGCGGTTATGGCGTTCCGGACACAGTTCTTTGTGACCCGGAGCCGGGTGGCAGTGGTCAAAGGGCTGTCCTCCGGCAAGCCGGAGCTGGCGGGCCTGTACTCTGCGCTGGGAGAACCGGTCCGGGAATGACAGAAAGGATAATTCGCAATGGGAAAGTTTGTTGTAATCGTTCTGGATGGTTTTGGTGTGGGCGCAATGCCGGATGTGCCGCAGGTGCGCCCTGCGGACTGCGGTGCCAACACCTGCGTGCATATCTTTGAGCGCACGCCGGACCTGAAGCTGCCCAATCTGGCAAGCCTTGGTCTGGCGAACATCGTGGGGCGGGAGTTCCCCGGCCTGCCGTTTGCGACGGATGCAACGTTCGGCCGTGCCGAGCTGATGCACGATGGTGCGGACACCTTCTTCGGCCATCAGGAGATCATGGGCACCCGCCCGGCAAAGCCTTTCGGCGAGCCGATCTGCAATAAGATCGAGCTCATCAAAAAGACGCTGGAGGATGCGGGTTACCATGTCCGGTATTACACCGGAACATCCGGCAAGCGCCTGCTGATCGTCAACGAGGCCTGCACCGTGGCCGACAATGTGGAATGCGATCCGGGTCAGGCCTTCAACGTCACGGCGGCCATCGACGACCTTGATTTTGAGGAAGAGCTCAAGATCGGTCATCTGGTGCGCAGCGTGTCGGTCGTGCCCCGTGTCATCACCTTCGGCGGGCGCGGCGTGCACCTGCAGAACCTGCTGGATGCCATTGAGGAACACGGCGATTACATCGGCGTGAATGCCCCGGCCAGCGGCGTTTACAACAACGACTACCATTGCATCCACATGGGCTACGGCGTTGACCCGGAGGTGCAGATCCCGACGATTTTGGGCAAGAGCGGCCTGCCGGTGTTCCTGCTGGGCAAGGTGGCCGACGTGGTCACGAACAATTACGGCACCAGCATCCCCATGGTGGACACGGCCAGCGTGCTGCAGCGCACCCTGGAGATCGTAAAGGAGCAGGAGACTGCGTTCATCTGCACCAACGTGCAGGAAACGGACCTGTGCGGCCACCGGGAGAATGTCGCGGCCTACGCAGACCGCCTGCGGGTGGCGGACGAATGGATCGGCAAGATCCGCGACGCCCTGGGCGAGGACGATATCCTCATCGTGCAGGCGGACCACGGCAACGACCCGACCATCGGACACCCGCACCACACCCGTGAGATGGTGCCGCTGATGATCCACAGCGCCCACTCTACCCCCAAGAATATCGGGATCCGCAAGACCCTCAGCGATGTCGGTGCGACCGCTGCGGACTATTTCCACAGCAAGGCACCGGAAAACGGCACCAGCTTTCTGCCGCTGCTGCTGAAGTAAAAACAAAGGAGCGGAGAACCGATGAAGATCATTCGCGCAAACGATTACGCAGACATGTCCCGCAAGGCGGCCAACATCCTTTCGGCGCAGATCATCCTGAAACCCGACTGCGTGCTGGGTCTGGCCACCGGCGGCACCCCGGTGGGTGCCTACCAGCAGCTGGTGGAGTGGTACAACAAGGGTGACCTCGACTTTTCGGGGGTGACGACCGTCAATCTGGATGAGTACCGCGGCCTGCCCAAGGACCACCCGGAAAGCTACTGGAGCTTCATGCACCGCAACCTGTTCGATCATGTGAACATCGACCCGGCGCACATCCACCTGCCGGATGGCACCAACCCCGATGCAGACGATGCCTGCGCCCAGTACAACCAGATCATCCACAGCGTGGGCGGCATCGACCTGCAGCTGCTGGGCCTTGGCCCGAACGGCCACATCGGCTTCAACGAGCCGGGCAAGGCGTTTGAGCTGGAGACCCACTGCGTCGATCTGACCGAAGCCACCATCGAGGCCAACAAGCGCTTCTTTGACGGCAACGAAGATCTGGTGCCCAGGCAGGCCTATACCATGGGCATCAAGACCATCATGCAGGCCCGCAAGGTGCTGGTGGTCGCCAACGGCCTGGCCAAGGCAAAGGCCGTCAAAGCGGTCGTGTCCGGCCCGGTCACGCCGGAATGCCCCGGCTCCATCCTGCAGCTGCATCCGGACTGCACGCTGGTGGCAGATGAAGAGGCCCTGAGCCTTCTGTGACCTGCCCGCTGCCGTGACAAGACAGCAGACCGTAAACGATCCGAGCAAGTTCGCCGTTCCGTCAAAGGAGCGGCGAACTTTTTTGTGCAGAGGGTGCCTGCAATGCGCAAAAGCGGCAAAAGGAAACCCGGCAGGTATGACCTCCGCTTTTGCATACAACTTGCTTTAGCTGCGTGCATTTCGTTTTGCACAAAAATAACCGTCCGCTTCAAAGTTTTCTTTGAAACTGACGGCATGAATGATGAACTTGATTTTGAAATTTTGAGGATCGGAACAGCAGTTCCCTCAAACGAAAATTTCTAAGATTGAACCCCTTCACAGAGTACGCGCAAGCAGGGCAGCTGTCTATACAACTGCTCATTTTGCTTTGCAAAATGCTTGTTGGAAAACACCCAAACCCGTGAACTGCATCCACTGGATACAGTCTGCGCGATTGCATCGCTAAAAGAAAAAACACCCCGGCATCTTTCCTTCGCGCGGAAGATACCGGGGTGTCCTCAAAAACCATCTTATGCCTTTTTCACGAGCAATGCCTGATAGGGCTGCAATTCCACATCGGCCGGCCAGACAGTCTTGCCGTCAGCGGTGGTATACTTTCCGCCCAGCGCGTCAAGGCTTGCACCGGCAGGGTATTCGGTAAAGTTGAACAGACCCACCAGCGTTTCCTCACCACGCTTGCGCACCAGTGCCAGCACGCCGGGGTTGTGGCTGTCCCATGTCGTGACCCACGCATCCGGGCTGAAGCACTCGTCTGCCCGCATCTTGCGCAGTTCTTCCATGCCCTGCCACAGAGCGTTTTGCAGCGTACCTTTCCGGGTGCGCTGTTTTGCGTTTTCCCAGTTGAATTTGCTGCGGTGCAGGTTGCGGCTGTCCTCGATGCGGTCGGGGTCGTTCTTGTAGTCCCAGCCGTTGAGCTGTGCGATTTCATCACCGCAGTTCAGCATCGGGAAGCCCTGCAAAAATGCCATTGCCGTGTGCAGGAGCAGGTCGCGTTTCACGGCGTAATCCAGTGCGATCGTATCATTCTTTTCCAACGCCTGCTCCACGCCGCACAGGCTAGCGGTGGTGCCGCAGCTCCGGGCATCGCCGGTGGCAGGGTCGTAATTGTACAGCTCGCCCTTTGCCCAGCT
>OLPV01000851.1_pt1 | contig 24480 bp, 27 predicted proteins | sample 1671961 | NCBI WGS metagenome assembly OLPV01 (sample SAMEA3136630, study PRJEB25190) | human gut metagenome | biome: human gut; feature: human-associated habitat; material: faeces | place: Austria | collected 2013
TGCGACACGATGTCGCACCTTTACTTTCAGGGCTACGGGAATTGATTATTTTATTTGTGTTCAAGTCCGTACTTGAATTTTGCTATCTCATAAATCAAGCAAAACCTTTGCTATCCGTGAAAAGCTCTCCGAGGGTGTCAAATCGGGTGTCGTATGGCATACCCAGGGCAGCGGTAAAACAGCCTCCTAAAAATGAAATCCGCCCATTTTGAACAAGTCAAAACAGACGGATTTTGATGTAAGAATATGCTTTTAAGAGCATTAGGGCGCACTTATCCCACTGAATAAAATAATTATCCGGCGGATGTGCCATCGTCCAAAGCATATCCTCTTTTACAATATCATTATATGTTTTTTGAGGGTGAATGTGGTCACCGCAACGGCGACAAAAAGCGCCGGTCAAAATGACCGACGCTGAAAAATGATTATTGATTCAGTCGAACATAACACCGGGATTAATCTGTGCCGGAGAACGCCAAATAATACCGTGTTCAAACAGATATTCCGCTTTTAAGTTCCAATATTCCATACAGAAATCCATTGTTTTTTCTTTGTCTATTCGTTCCTCTACCTCGTCAATCACAGCAAGATATTCCTCCGTTTTCTCAACAGGATCGTTTTTGATGAATCCCAGTCGGTTTTCCTGCGCTGAGAGAAGCAATTCACGAATTCTTTCATCCGGCAGACTGCCGGACACGATTGCGACAAGGTCGGAGCAATCGTCAGGTTCATAATAATTTCTTGCTTTGACCGCCAAATAAAAACAGTTTTCAAACCCTTCCATGTCCTCAATGTCATATTCTCTGAGCTTCATAAGCTCTGTATGGGCTTGAAGCTGCAGTGTGTAAAATTTCACGGACATTCCCGCACGGCACATTTTGTCATAACATTCGGTAAGATACCAAAGCGTCGGAATGATCTCTTCCAGCGTTTCTATATCGCGATCACGGGGAGCAAGCGCAATTTGCGCCATTTCGGCAAGATAAGGGCTGTCTTTATAGGTGGGCGCTGCGTGGCTGTGCTCCTTATGGCCTTCAATAATGCCGTGAAGCTTTACGATTCTGTTTAATTCCTGCATGGAAATGGGCATAGTATACCTCCCGTTTATAGGTCTATTCTATCATAGCCTTGATAAATCCGATGATATTCTGGGCGGCGTTATAGCGAAGCATACCTATACCAAAGGAAAATTCGTCAAGGCGCTCTTTTGAAAACGGAAACAGTAGCTTGACCGAGTAGTAAGGCTCGTCCGCTCGGTCGGCTATTATTTTTCGCAGTTCGTCCTCGTCCCGCGCAATCAGTCCGTTTTTATAGAAATAGTTGATTTTGTTCGGCTCGCACTTAGGATACAGTTCCGTATCAAAGCGGTGATCGGCGGCAATGTCGGCATCGCACAGATTAAAATAATCATAAGCCGCTCCGCCGAAACGGGAATCCCAGGCTGCATCGGTATGGGCGGTTACACCTTTTATACGGGTGATGTTCCAGGAATGAGGCTCCCGCCGCCCGTTTTCGTGTAAAGCCTCTCCTACAACCACAATTGAGGCTATTCCAAGTCTGTCGCACAACAGTTTATATGCCTTGGCGAATCCTTCGCAGACGCACCGATCGTGGAGCAATGCACCGACCACCGAAAAGCAGTCGCTGTCAAATGGCTCCTCGGCCGTGTGAATGGTGTAAAGAAAATTATGCACCTTGAGCTGCTTTGCGAGGGGACTCATATCCGGCTTTATGCTGTTTTTTATAAATAACTCTATCCGATTTTCCACCTCTGCCCAAAGCTTCTCGGCCTCTTCTTTGGTATAGTCATACTGAAAAATAAGCTGAATGTACATGGGAGTCTGTTTGGTGATGACCCGACGGCGGTCGAGATAGAAAAAAACGGGATTGTCAAACAGCACGGCGGTCATAATCTTTTTGGTATCTACCGTAAAGGCCTTGCCCATACCGGCGTGGATTGACAGGGCGGGTTCAAAACGAAGAAGCGCCTCGCATATCCGATCGTATAGATTTTTCTCGCCGTCGGTGAGACGGGAATAATAAAATTTGGAGCCGTTATCGTTCATTACGCACCTCAATTCATGAATATCTGCTATTTTACAAGCGCCGCCTAATTCTGCCCAATAAAATCTGTATCGACAAGAATACCCACCGACATATCATCTCCGCTGCCTTTTTCGGAAAGAGTCGGCAAATACTCCTTTAATTGTGAAACGGCGGTTGCCTCATCCGTTTGGGCAAAAGATTTTAGTGCCAAGCGGTAAAAATCATATAATTTTTCATCTCCGGCAAAGCAATCATCGATTCCATCACTGCCGATAAATACAGCGGCAGGCAGATTTTGGCTGAAGCAATAGCGGAACTCCTTGGCGGCATTTTCGTCACACAGAGAGGTGGTGATATTCAAAAAGCATTCCTCATCCCACGGAATGGGCTGTGTAAATTCACCGTCTTTTGATATGGCAACGCATTTTCCGTCGCCGATCTGCAAACCAAGCCAGAAATTCTCGGCCAGCATAACGCCGATGAGGGTCGTGCCGTATGCCGATTGCAGGCGCTGTCCTGTTTCGTATCTTTTTCGCGCCTTTTCCGATACGTCGCTTAGTTCATCCTCGCCGAAGGATTGTTCCTTTATGTCCCGTTCCACAAGCTCGTTCCAGCGGGCAATAATGCTTTTTATGAGCTGTTCTATGCGAATGGACTGCTGTTTTTGCGTGGCGGCCGCCGAAAGGACACTTATAACATCGGGATCCTTCATACATTCGGTAAAGGCTTCCGCGGCAAAGCGGCTGCCCCTGTCCGAGCGAAAATAATCGGCTCCTCCGTGACCGTCGCATACGACGGAAATTCTGCGGTCGGGCAATTCGCAGCTTAAGGAAAAATCCTGACAGACGGTGCCGCTTTTTATGTGGGAAGCGCCGATCACCGTCATACCAAACGCCCGATAATCGGTTACCATTCCAGATCACCGTCGTCATCCGGCTCAGCGGCTTTCACCTCGTTTATTTTGTCGATCATTTCGTCCTGTTTGTTTGCGGCTTCGTCCACGCCGCCTTTACCGACGCCGCTGGACTTCGATCCGATCTGTGACGCCGTAACCGAAACAAAGCGTATCATTTTTGTGAGAGCCTCGGGCGTATGTACCGTAAGCACCGCTTCCTTGTTGCCTGTAAATTCGGCAAGTACGGCTTTATTGGCGTCCTCGCCGATGGCCACCGCAACCTTAATGGCCTTTTTAAACCAGTTGTTTTCCATCAGTTTTGACAGCTCGGAAGAGTATTCGTCGGTCGGTTCTCCGTCAGAAAGCAGAAATATTGCAGGGGCAAAGGAGCCTGCTACATCACTCATAAATGCCTTGCGGGACAGCTTTTCGTTAAGCTGTTTGCAGGCCGCGCCGAAGTCGGTCAATCCGTCGGCAGTGAGAAAGCTCCAGGTGAAGTCCTCCGCGTCCATTGGAGCAGGCGTAATCCATCTTGTGCCGCTTGAAAATTCCAGCACGGCGATTTTTATGGCTGCGTCGGCATTTTCGGCGGACATTTTGCGGATTTCGGGAATCACTTCTTCAATTGCAGAGTTAAGTGTCCCCATTTTTGCTCCGTCCATACTGCCTGATGCATCAACAATAAAGAAAAGGGTCATGGTTCTGCGGGAAACCTCCACCGCGCCTTCATATATATTTGCCATTTTAAAAGCCTCCTTATTCGACGGTCGCGATACAGTTCGGGAAATGAATCTGTTTTGTTTTTGTTGCGACCAGTACCTCGTTTTTGCCGATTGTTTTTACATTGCCGTCCTTGGTTTCGGCCTGCCAAGCCTCATCGCTGAGATTGCGAAGCCCCCATATGGCCGGATTTTTAGGATTGCGTATCACCTCGCCGGTGATTTCTCGAAAATCATCGCTGTCCCGGTCGGTGTGACAGCGGTAGAGCTTTATGCCTGGGAACAGGGCAACTTTATAGCGATTCTGCGACGATAACACAGGCGGTTTCGGAATTTTAAGGCCGCAATTTATGCACAGGCTGTCGCCCTCAAGGTCAAGGAAAGTTTCGCCGCCACAGGGACATTTCACAATGCAGTCACGAAGCTGCGTAAAGAGGATCTGCCAATCGTTATCGGTGGGGCGGAGCGCCTTTCCGCTCATGGCGTCCTTGGAAAATGCTTTCAAAAACTGCTCACGAATGAATTTCGGATACACCGGCCAAAAGCGCAGGGCGTTTGCGTGTATACCGCGGACGGGTCGGTTGGAGTCGTCGGCTTTATCATAAATGAATACCGGTTCTTTGCCGTAAAATTTCAGCTCCAATTCCTCTGTCAGGCAAGGGTGCTCCACCACACGCTTCCCCTCCAGCGGGTGATCGAGAAACAAAAGGCGGAACAGCACAACCGCCAGAGAAAATCGGTCGCTCATGACATCCGGGCGCTTGATATTCCGCACCACCTCCGGCGCCATATACCGTGCTTTCCCGGCAATGCCGAGACTCTCTCCGTAGGGCGCCACATTGTCGTTGTCGCAGATGAGCGCCTCGCCGGTCGTCGGATCAAGAAAGAAGTTTCCGTCGTTCAGATCCTGATAGGAAAAGCCTTTTCGGTGCAGCTCCCGAAAGCCGTTGGTGATATTCAGCGCCGCATTAGCCGCCGCCGACAGAGAGGAAAAATGCACCTTTGCCAGCAGAAAATCCGAAAACTCCCTGTAATTTGACGGGCGCAGTTTCATGACATAGCCAAAGCTGCCGTCCCTTTCCTTTGTCAGAAATTCCGGCCACAGAAACGCAGGTGAGGGCGCGCCCTGCCGGATATTGTTTTCAAGATTCTGATAAAAGCGGCGGGGATTCTGCAATGCGCCTTTATGATACCATTTCAGCGCATATTCTTTTCCGCCGATACGCACACGGTATACCGTGCCTTGCCCGCCCTCGCCGAGTTTTGCAATCACTTCTGCCGACTGCCCGTTTTGCAGCGGGATCCTGCTGCCTTTTGTAAAATACCGTTCCATATATTAACTCCCTTTTATGAACGATCAACGCCGAAGCGGATACCGTTAATGCGGTCCCTACCCTCGCCGAAGAAGAAATAGGCGTAGCCGTCGATATTGTCGAGAAAGCCGGTGCTTTCTGCCAGCGGATCGAATTGCAGCAGCAGTTCCTCGTCCGTTTCATAGCCGGAGGACGGAACACCGAACAAACGGGTTCCGTCAAAATCTTCATCGGCAGGCTCAAAGCTCATGAGCCAATCCTTGTTCAAATGCGCAAACTGCACTTCCGCTTCGTTGAAATCATCCACAACGATATTTGGCTCGCCGTCATAATAATACGCCATCGCCTGATAGGGATACATCTCAATATCGAGGAAAAGATAAAGATAGCCCGTATGCGGCAGCTTGTTTTCCGTGTCAAGCTCTGCGATATCCGAAAGCCGTATCTGCCCAAAGAAGATAATGTCCTCGGAAAACATTTCTGGCCACCCATCGGGAAGTACCGGCGCACCGAAAAACTTACTGGTACAGTGGTCGTGATTTCCATCCGCCTTTTTTATTTTAATTCCGATCGCATTCATAGCCGTACCTCCTAAATCAGTTTAAATTCATAGAAATACCCGCCGTCAAAGGAGCGCGGCCGATAGGTTATTTCTTCACCCTTGTTTATTGTCCATGTTTTGTTATATTTCGGATCGGCGCAGTGTACCGAAAGGCTGATACTGTTTTCTGTTACCTCGTCTACGATAAAATGCCGCTTGCCTTTTCCGAAATCGGGGATCTCCCCGACTTCACAGGGGAAACATAAATCGGCGGTAACTCTTTCACGGTAGCCTCCTGCCACTCGGTTGATTCCCCAAGCCGTTTCCTTGATTTTCAGTTTCATTTTATTTGCGCCTCCTTTAGTCCCGTCCCTCGCCGGAAAGCCACAGATAATGCGCCGCCTTTTTACCGTCCGGCTGAATGTGTAAAAGGCCTTCGGTGTATATCTCATACAGCCGTATCATAGCCGAGCGCACGCCCTGCTCAGCGGCTTCGGTGTAGAGCAGAAGTGCCGCGTCAATATCCCTGTCCGTGCCAAAGCCGTTTTCATACAAATGCGCCGTCTGATACATTGCCGAGCCGTCGCCCGCATCTGCCGCACGGGAAGCCCACAAAAACGCTTCACGGTCGTCACGGGTTTCGGGGTAGCCGAGATGATATGCCATACTCAGAGCGTTCATCGCGTCGGTATCGCCTGCTTCGGCGGCAAGACGATACCACGCCATCTGTTTTTTGTGCTGCTCCCTGATTTTTCTCTTTGGCTGTTTTTCGGAATATTCCAAATTCCGAAGCTGTGCCGCCTGCTGCCAAAACGGGATATCTGTGTCTGCAAGCTCCGAATCGGCAAGGGCGATAATCGCCTGAACACTTCCGCCGTCGGCGGCACGGCGAAGATACTGCCTTGCCAGTTCTTTATTGTAAAAGCCGCCGTTTTTGTCAAGATAAACCGCTGCCGCGCTCAGCAGAGCGTCAACCTGCCCCGCTTCAATGGCTTTGTTAAACCACCCGGCAGCACCGGTTTCATCATTTTCCTTTTTGCATAACTGTGCCATCTGCCAAAGGGTGTCAATGTTGCCTTTGTCGATCTGCTCGAGCAAAATTTTACGGATCGGGCGGAGGTCAAAGCCGTCTGCAAGCCGCGCTTTTGCCTTTTCATCTCCGAGCCCTGCCGCCTTTTCGCACATTTCCTTGGCTTCGGCGGCTTGCACCTCGTATACGCCGCTGTCGTGTAAATGACATAACGCAAAGCAGGCGCGGGCGCTGTCCTTCTTCGCCGCTGCACGCAGAAGCGTGAGGGCTTCCCCCATATCCTTTGCGCAGCCGTACTGACCGTATACACGGGCAAGGGCTAAATCAACCATTGCGTCGGGATTACCCATATCGGCGGCACGGCTCAAGGGCGCGAACACCTCGCTCCACTTGCCGCTTTCCATAAATGCAAGCGCCTTTTCATAACACCGTTTGCCTTCAATCGCCATTTTGCGGCGACATTCGTCTTCACGCTCCTGTACGCTCTTGCTTGTCGATACGCCCTCATAGCAGCGTACCGCCTCCGGCCAGTCCTCATATAATTCGGCAAGAAATCCCTTTCGTACCAGCACATCAAAGTTATATCCGTTAAAGCTCCCGGCGACGATCAGATGATGCAGTCCGCATTGCATTTCCGCGAGTTCGGGAACCGAAAAATAACAGCCTGCAAAGCTCGCGTCGGCTTCGTTTCCCAGCGGAAAATCGCCGTCGAACGATGCGTCCATATCGTCCATGATCTTTGCCATCTCAATATAATACATATCATCGTGCGACGATGAGGGCGGCTCCGGCCTATTTCGCTCGGTGATGAGCTCACCGGCTTTTTCGGCGCGTTTTGAGAGCCTTTGTGCCAAATCCTCCGCACCCGGAAACTCCGCCGCAATGGCAGCATATTCCTTTAGCCATTCCTGTATTTTTGCCGTGGGTTCTTCTCTGTGTTTTATTCCAAGCACCGTTTCGGGTTTCATATGCGCCCCTCCTTTACACCATAATGATAGCACATCATGTAGATCGTTTGGTCGCCGCAGCAGCGACATTTATTTGCCGTTTTTTACGGCTTCGATACGGGCGCGAAGCCACTCGGTTTCCTTGGAGTTTTTTGGCATTTCTGCTACTTTGTCGGCAAAAGCCTCCGCCTCTTGTACATCAGGCTCGTAACCCCAGCCGTATAAATGTGCCAAAGACAGATAAGGAGCAACGCAGCCATAATTTTTGTAATCCGGCTGTGCGTTCAACGCGAATTCATTGACCTCACGGTTAAAATCCGGACGGCGGCGGAAAACCTCACCCATCAGTTTCATATCCTCGTTGATCATCTCTGGTGAATAATCAGAAAGCATATGTAACATAACAAAACCGAACACGCTGTCAAATACGCTACGGCCATATCTGGCTTTAAAAACTCCGCAAAGCATGCCTAAACAGAAATGAAGTTCTGTTCGTGCATTGTTTGTCTTTGATTTGCATACGCATTTGAATGCGGCTTTAAGTACCGCAGTCGGTACCATTCCGTCCATCAAAAGGTTAAGTGCTTCGTCATACGTCATTTTATTATACTTTCCAAACAATCCCATAATTCATTTTCCTTTCAGTCTGTATTTACTCTACGGTTTCATATTCCGAATAATTCGGTAATTTGCCCATAGAGGATTCATAGTATTGCACCTTATAGCTGAGTCTTTATTCGCCGCTTTCATCAAGGACGTTGATGCGATTGCCGTCCCCGGAACAGCTGTGATACGGTTATATAAAGCTGTATAAATTCTTATTCGTTTCGCACAATTCCGATTAAATCCGTATCTTCTATACTTAAACTTCTTCTTTCAATACCGTTTGCCGCCCACGCTTTTAAAGCATAATTGCCGACAGGCATACCGTTTTCCCAGTCTGCAAGATATTTTTTTCCGTCTATTGCCGTATATATGCCCTTGCCATGATAAAGATTTTTCAGAAAGCCGCCTTTGTAACCGACAATTCCGTCGTCACAGATAAACAGTGCTTCGCCCTCACCGTTAAGATTTCCTTTTTCGTCAAAGTCGCCGTACAGTACAATATTATTGAAGAAAGACACTCCGTGTACAAGGGAACAGTTTTTAAACAGCCCCAGTTCATAGCCGCCGTTGGTATATCTCTCGCCGTAACCGACAGGACAATCTATAAGTCTGCCATTTATATACGCAGACCCCATCTGACCGTAATATCTCGTTGCGCCTTCATTTACTCTTTTGAATGAACTTTTATAACGAAAGACCTCTTTGTATGTCAGGTTTTCGTCATTTTTATATATTCCGGCGGATATACATCCGTCAGCGTAAATATAAATACCGAGACCCGTATACATATCATTAACCACACCGCCGTAATATGCATCTCCGTTTTTATATATGAGGCTGAAAAGCCCGTTTGAAATACCTTTTCTCCATGAACCTCGTGTAATAGCGTTTGAATTTTTACGGATTCCAAAGCCGTCGTAGCAATCAAATCCATCAAAGCCGCCCTCGTAGGTTTCGCCGGAAGGATAGGTTATCTTTCCATATCCTTTTGGTTTGCTAAAGGAAAAATTGCCCTCATATACAAGACCGTCAGAAAATATATATTTGCCCTTACCGTGATATTCGTTGTTTACAATATTGCCTTTATATACATCTCCGTCCTCGAAGTGTAATTCTTGATATCCGTTGGCTTTCTCATCCTTATATTCTTCAAACGGCTCTCCTGTCAGCTTCAGCCGCATATCGCTGTACATATTGACAAGTATACTGTTTTTCGGCGCACCTCCTATACCATTTTTAAACATATATATAACTTCGTCAATAGCTGTAATTTCGCCCATATCCGCCGCCTTGGTCAGCCAGTAAACAGCCTGTTTGCCGTCACTTCTGTAAATATGAAGACTTCCGTTTGCCGAAAAGGTGGGGCAAGGCTTATCTGTTTCTTCATAGCATAGACCGAGTACCGTTTGCGCTTTTGCGTAGCCTTGTTCTGCCGCCATTGTGATAAGTGCTATTCCTTTGTCGATATCCTGCGGTACGGAATTTTTATCTTCGTCAAACCCGTTTATCAGCTCTACGCCTTCGGTAAACAGATCTTCCGGATCATCGCAGTCGAAAAAGTCGTTCGGCAGTTTGTCGTCAAACAGCTTCAACACGGGCTTTACTGCGGTCACCTTTGAAAGTTCATCACTGCTCAGCACCTCTTGTGCATGTACTTCATCGCCGCCGCGGTTTACAAAATCCTCAAGATAATATTTTGCGTATGCAGGCGCCTCAGGTAAAAAGAAAGCATAGTAATAGCACATACCCAAATAATAACTACCGTACAGTTCACCTTTATTATACGCTCTGTACGCCCAGTATGCCGCAAGCTTTGAATTTTTACAGCCGTATTTAGACAAAAAGTATCGCTCTATGAGTGGAATATATGTACTATTGTTGCCGTTGTCCGCACCCTCTTTCAATAGCGCAATTATTTCGCTGTTGTCCGCACCGCTGATTTCTTTATAATGATACATACTGCCGATGTTTCCGGCATCATATTTTTTCCCGCTCTGATACGTCTTTTTGTACCAATAAAAAGCCTCTTCGGGATTTTCCTTAACACCCTCGCCGAAACGGTAGGCATACGCAAGGAAGCTCATGGCTTTAACATGACCAAGCTCTGCGGCTTTTTTGTAAAACTGTGCCGCTTTGACATAATCTTTATTTTCGTATGCCTTATCACCTGCCTCGAAAAGTTCTTCGGCGCTTCCGCCTGCAACTTTATTATCCGATGAAAACAGTCCCATAATTCATTTTCCTTTCAGTCTGTATTTACTCTACAATTTCATATTTCGAATAATTCGGTAATTTGCCCATAGAGGATTCATAGTATTGCACCTTATAGCTGAGTCTTACTTCGCCGCTTTAATCAAGGGCGTTGATTCGATTGCCATCCCCTCCAACAAAATGTTAAGTGCCTCATCCTCTGTCATGTATTGTGTTTTATTTTTTCTTTCAACCAGATTAAGCACTCCTAAAACGATATTATCAAAAAATCCCATAATAATCTCTCCTTACTGCCCAAAAACAAGCCATATGGCATCTTTCTTTGTCGCAGGCATTCTTCCAAACTTGATTTTGTGATAGCTGCTTTCAAGTCTGCATGAGCGGTTTGAGCAGATGTAGTATTTATACCTGTGGCTTCTGTTTTCATAGATAGGCTTACGGTTAGAGGTTGATGTTCCGTCGCTGTAATAAGTAGTTGTAACCTCATCGCCAACATGAACCGAGTATGTATCGGTACCTGTATGCTCGTTAAGAGGACTTGAACAGCGGGGACATACCGTAAAGCCGTTTGCTATTGCCTGTGATTGATAGTTCAGCATATATGAATAGGTCCACTTGCGGATATTGGCACGTTAGAGGTACAAAATAATTACAAGCAGTATGATAAATGACCCGACCGTTTTCCAAAGTAAGGCAGCCACGCTTTCCACACCGGTAAGCCCCGCCGCTTTGAGTGCTTTCGACAGAAACATATAGATATACTGCACAAGGGTGGGGAAACGAGCACACTCAGGATTATGCGAAGTATAAACGCTCTTTTCGCCTCGGGACGTAGCTGTACGGTTGCTTTAACATCGTTCATTGAATGGTTCATAAAATAATACCTCTCTTTATTCTGATTTTCACCGTTTCCGCTACCGGATGCTTATCGGGAGCGTAAGCGGTATATTGTCTTGTCGTTTCATACGGCACGTCGGTAATACCGATACAAATTTCGCCGTCTATGTCCGCTGTATCTTTGCTGATTTTTAAGCGCTTATATCGGCAAAGCGGGTATTCGAGACGGCTTAAATCGTATTCGCCGTCCTGAAAGGCAAATTCCGCCTTTGCCTTTTGAACAAGTCCGCCGCCCTCAGCCGTCATTTCGATGCAGATAACACTTTGAAACAGCTCCGACAAATCCGGCTCTGTTCCTACCGTTCGTCCGCAATCAAGACAGATTGTTTTTTCTTTTCTGCGGTCAAAGGGATTTCCGATGTCTCCGCTGGTGGTTTGCAAACGGGATGAGCCGCAATAGGGGCAGGTCAACATCCGCTATCACCCTCTTTCTTTAGCTCACTGAGCAAGTTAATGAGTGCTTTGATTTTGTATTTATTCTCACAGTTTTTCTCCCAAAGACGGGTTTGGTCATCCTCTTCGCCGCCCATCAGCTTGTTTGCCATAGCGTCGCCGTAGCCGGAATGACTCGCCTCCCAATACGCGCCGGAGAGGCTTTTCAGCTTCTCCTCTAACGTCATTGAATCGTTTACAAGATAGGAAAGCTCTTTTTCGAGCTCTTCGATTCGTTCAAGTTTATCACTTATCATTTTTAAAGCCTCCTATAGCCTTTTATCCGTAAATTATTGCTTTTGCCTGTTCGTCAAGTCCTTGCGGCAGTTCGTCCGCAAAAAAATCCGCCGCCGTGTCATCAAAGCTTGCTAAATTGGGCTTTCTCGGAATTACGAACGTATACATTTTATCATGAAGATATTTATTTGCCACTTCCATCGGCAATGCATTTTTGAGGCATTGCTTTGCATATGACAGGTTTTTCTCAAAAAACAAACCATGCTCATACATCACAGCAATCAAATACCAGCAATCGGTATCATCCTCTTCAATTCCCCTTAATGCCCAATATGCCGCAAGGCGGTAATTTGGGAAAATTGCGTCTGTGCCGAACAGATAGATTTCAGAAAGCGGACGCATTGCATTGATTATATCATCGTGCGCCGCTCTTAAAAGATATGGAAACGCACGGTCGCTGTCTGGCTCCAAGCCGTCAACGTGTCCGTAGTGATATAAATTCCCGATATTGCTTGCCGCCGATTTACAACCCGCCGCTCTTGATTTTTCAAACATTTCAAGCGCTTTTTTCACATTCATTTCAGCGCCGTCGCCCGATTCATATATTAAGCCGAGATAATACATAGCCTCGGCGTTGCCAAGCTCCGCAGATTTTGAGAAATATTCAAACGCTTTCATGGTATCGACTTCAATCATTTTAAGCCCTTCGTTCAATAATTCAATATCATTCATTTAAAATACTCCTTTTCGGTTAATGTTGTGATATATTGATTTAAATTCCGTTTATCTTGCCGCCTGCTATTTGAATCAGCTTTCTTGCCTCGTAGTCGGAATAGCCCATAGATATAAGCTCTTCATAGCTGTAGCCGGGAGTCATAGCGCCAAATATTCCGGTAACAAGGACTATAACGACAACAGCGGCAAGCCACACAATAAAGATTGCGGCGGGCGCTATGCTGAATACAAGCACGGTTAAAAGCGCCGCCATCATCAGACAGCGCAGTGATGCCGTGCCGTCCTTTGTCAGGCAGAACTGTGCAGTTAGTCCAAGCTTTTTACCAAAGGCAATCTTAACACAAAGTATTCCGCCGAGCAGCATCGTCATAAGGAAGAACGCCTCAATGCCGAACATATTGTTAAAAATCGGACTTACGGTATATAATTGCCTGCTCTTAAAGCAGCAGCTTTTTTTGCATTTCTCCTTCGATAAAGTAAATTTATGATAAACACGGCGATGATTGACACTATTCGGTACACCACAACGCCTGTTATCATTCCGTAAAACAGGCGGACGACGCCGTTATAATCCGTCAGCCCCACCAATGCAAGCTCCACAGGCTCAGAATCGGGCAGCATTTTCACCGATTGTCCGGTTATATCCTTTACCACAATTGCCTGACCTTCAGAAAACGGAGGTGCGGCATAAAAGTACAGTCCGAGCACCAGTGCGATAAACAATCCCGTTACAATAAGGTAAACTTTCAGCGGCCGCCAGCGGCGCTTTGCGTTGCGTTCATATCGGGCAATCGCCGCCGCTGTCGGTTGTGCGGGGGCGGCGTATGTATGCGAGAACGGAACGCCCGCCGTATTGCTCTCGGGCGGCTCGTAGGCTTCCTCCGGCTGAACTAAGGCGTTTTCATAGGCGTTTTTCAGCACATCCACCTGCGGCCACATTTCAAACACGGAATACAGCATACAATAGTTCATCGTGACGACCGCCATTTTTTCATTCTCGTCAAGCGTTTGAAACAGGCGTGTCAGATGTTCGGTAAACGCTGTTATCTGCGGCGGTGACATGAGGTTCCGCTCGATATTTGCATATCCTGGAACGGTCAGTTCAAGCGGCAGATCGTCGCACAGTCCGTTGATGTTTGACACATACAGCTTCAGTCTTTCAGACATACGCTCCCTGTCGGCAGAGCCTGCTCTGTTCCAGCCGCCCGACACCGCCGAGCAGGCGATAAGCAGCGAAATATCCTGTATCGGGTAGCTTCCTCCGCCGTCATCGGAAAATCGGGATAACCCCTCGGCGCAAAGCCGAAAGCACGCCGCCGCTGTTTCGATGGATTTGTCGATTCCCTCGGCGTATGTCTGCATTGCCTGTTTTTTTAATTCGTCACATATGCTCATAGGTTTTTCTCCTTAAAACAATTCGCAATCGGATTCCATCTGTTTATAACTTGTATATTTTCCGTGCCCGTTTCTTTTGGTGATCCTTCTCTGAATTATATCTGCGCCGCTTTCACTTCGGAAAAATCGCACGCTACAAGTTTCTCTTTTTCGATATAAAAGCATAGCGAACCGTTACCGTTGAAGCAAATTTCCGCATCCTCCGTTTCAAACGAGCCAATACGCAAAAGCGGCAGATAATCTTTTATAAAATCACAGCTTTGCGTCATATCTCCGAGAAGAAGAGGAGATGATTTTTCATCCGCATCTGCCACTTCAAAATCGATTCTCTGCTCGGAAAACGCCAGACTGTTGCCATTCTCATCGGTTAGTATCATTTCATGCAGAGCGGACAATTCGCCGTTGTACCAAAGAACCCGTGCCGACCGGCTGTTCGACATTTCCGGCATTGTATCAAGGTCATAAAAGAAATAAAGGATTCCCGTTTTCGGAAGCAGTCCGCTTTCGTCAAAGCCTTCTGCCTTAGCACAGTCAATCTGACACATAAAGGTCAAGTCGTACTTTTCGCCGTTTTCCTCGATATACGGCCATTCGAAGCCGTCCCACACATCAGGATTGCCGAACAGCTTGCTTGACCCCGGGAAAAGCTTATCCTTTGGTTTTGATATTTTCAGCTTAATACCGTTCATGTCTCCACCTCTCTGTATCTTATTTCACCCATACAGCCTTCAATTTATCCACGCCTGTAAACCACGGACCGTCGTATGACGCCTGAGACTCCCTTATGTCAAAAAGAAAGTTAATTCCTTCGTGCAGAGCATAATCGTTGCCGTTAAAGGTAATACCGATGCTGTTTTCTTTAACGCTTTTTATAATCAGCTCATATTTGTGTTTCGGTGCGTAGCAAGTAAAATCAACCGAGTAACTGCCGACTTCGGCAGGGAGAGAGATATCATATCTGTGCATATCGGACGGACAGCGCTCGCAGATATTTCCCTCAAGCCGTATTGTCAGCGTGTCTTTTTCAAGTCCTTCGTATAAGGACACCTTATCAAGAATTTCGTTATATTGCAGATAATTCATATATTCCCTCAGCTTTCCGCCTGAATTAAGGCGTTATCGTCAAAAGAATAATCCTTTATCCATTCAAGTGCCGGAGCATATCCGGCCTCGGCCGCAGCGGAGATCCATTCGGCAGCTTTCGTTAAATCTTTCTCAGTCATATTTCCTGTTTCAAAGCAAATACCAAGTCGGTACATAGCACATGGTTTTCCCATTTTCACCGCTTTGATCAGCTTTCTTAATTTCTTTGGTTTTCTCATAGTAAAGTCGCCCTCCTATTCCGAAAATCATTATATACCGAATTACTTGTAATTTGGTCGCCGCAGCGGCGACATTTTTGAAACTCAGTGATAGTCACACTTCTCCAAGTATCATTATACATTTTTTCGGCACTATCTGCAAGCGTTTTGCAAGATAAACTGCTTGTATATTTATTTCTGAATATAGTGCATAATAATATGCAGAGAGGTGAGATTTATCATGCTTGAGCTTGAAAAGGGTTTTGAATCCGTCAATAAAACATTCCGCATTCCCGTAAATATTGTGGAGCAGCTTGACCGCCTTGCCGGCGAGTACAACACTTCCATGAATAAAATCGTTGTGCAGTGTCTTCAATATGCGCTCGATAACCTGAACACATCGGATGATAAATCCGCGGACTCAAAATGATTCCCGGCTACCGTTTCCCGACGGTGGCCTTTCTTTTTCAAAACGGCTCAAAACCGAAATGAACAAGCACATCGTTGATGTCAAAGAAATTAAATATTTTCTTTTCAATGCAAAAGGCAATCACAAGATCGAAGTCGTCGGCACGGGATAAACTGTATCCGGCAGAGGAAAGAAGTTTATCCGTATCCTCTCTTGTTAATTCCAATGCAAGACACAAAGCGATTACCGTTCTCTTGGCAGGTATGTATTTTTTGTTTGAACGTATCTTTGAAAACAATCGGCGGTCAATCAATGCTTTTTTATAGATATCACTGTCTTTCTGACCGGTACGATCAATAAAGGCAAACATCTGCTCTGTAAAATAATTCTCCCTGTGTTGCTGTAAATACTGTTCTGCGGCATCGGTATCAATGTCCATCATCTTATGGAAAGGTATTTCTATTCTCCCAAAAGATGAACCGGTAAGAATGCCGCCGTTTTGAATATATTGCTCGCACTCAAACAATAGCTGTGCTGTCATCAAGCATTCACCTCCGATTTTGAAACTGGAATGAAGTCGCATATCTCCCGATATTACTCTCCGGATATTCGCAGATTCTTTGCAGAACAGCCGGCGGCACTTCATCTTTAACCATAATTAGTATATATTGTAACTTATTATAGCATAAATAATCCCTGCTTACAATACAGTATGATATAATTTCAGCAAACAATCGTAATTTGTTGCGATTGTTTGCTGAAATAGCGACGGCTAAAACACTAATTTTTTATCACTGATTTTTCGTCGTTTTTTCTTTCTGCTGTAATCTATTTTCAGTTGAGTAGTTCACTTTCTCCTTCCATCATGACAGGTGGCACCTATCAGCGTAGGGCAGAATCTATGTCCACATTGACAAGCGTATCATTGAATGTGAGAAAGAAAAGTGGAAGATCTGGAACAAAATGCGTGCTACTGATCCTGAATATGCACTTGCGATGAAAAATGCCGACACGGCTAAGGTTTGGCAGCTTGAGAATCTCTTTGAGTTGCAGGCTGAGGAGATTGCAATTCAGACGTGTTTGGTAATGTATCCATTCCTTATTTCTTATCAAAAATCAACAAAACTCGTTTAGCTTTAGCCAAACGAGTTTTGTTTTTTACTCCCTGAGATTTTCTTTGAGTTTTACTTTTCGATATTCTTTTGGTGACATACCAATGTATTTATGAAACAGTCTGCTGAAATAAAGCGAATTGGTGTATCCAACCATATTTGCAATTTCAGTAATGGCGTAGTCCGTATTTTCTAACAAACTTTGTGCGTTGGAGATTCGCAGCTTTAAGATATATTGCAGCGGACTGGAACCTGTGATTTCTTTAAAGCACTGAATAAACCAACAGTTGCTAAGCCCTCTGGATTCGGAGTACTCCTCAATGCTGATTTCTGTGTTGTAATTCTTACGAAAATAGTGCATCGCAAAAGCAACTTCTTTTTCACTGGTGCTGCTGAATTTCTTTGCACTCATGATTGCACGGCTTATCAAAACAAAAATATTTCGCAGCTGCAAAGAAATCAATTCATCATACCGTGGTCTGCAAAGCTGCAATTCCTGAATCATCTGACCAAATAACCACTGATAATCGGGAGATGTTCCGATATAGAGAATATTATTTTGCAGGTTGATATTGTAATACTTTAAAATATCTTCTACTTCATTTCCGGTAAAATGCACCCAATAAACATCGGTTTGATCTGCACGATAATAAACATATTCCTGTGGTTGATCCGGCAAATATATAATAATATTTCCGGCTGAAACCGTTTTTTCTTCTCCGTGAATGAAAAAATGTCCTTTTCCGGAGGCAATATATAAAAGCTGATAATCTTTTCTTCCCTTCGGACGATGTGTTACTACTTCAGAACGATTTTTCACACGATAATTTCCACAGCTTGTTACAATCAAAGGTTTCGTATTATCCACTACAGTAGATGTAGAGTTGTTTAAATAGGCAACATTCATAAACATAAAATCACCTCCTTGCTTCTATAACTATAGTATATCACACCTGATCACTGATCACAAGAAAAATCCTAAACTTTGTGCATATATTTTATAACTTTGTGTATTTTTTAAGCCGTTTTGTGTGGTATAATAGAATTAAGAAATGAGAGGAAAGAATTAAAAAAGACGTCTTTCATTGTAATTCCATGTTGAATTCAGTAAAAATTCTTTATGCTCAAAAAAATAATCATCTATTCTGACGATGGCATTATTTTGTTTTTGCAAGATGAAAAGCAGTTCGTATCATTCATTATGGGAAAATTCTGTCCATATGGGCATACAAACAATGAAAGGAGCTCTATTATGAGCAAAGAAAAAACATACTTAAAGTGGTATAACAAAGTCGGTTATGGTTCCGGCGATGTTGCAGGAAACGTTGTCTATGCATTGCTGACATCATTCATAATGATCTATCTTACCGACACGATTGGATTAAACGCAGGTGTTATTGGCATTCTCATTGCTGTATCGAAGATTTTTGATGGAATAACAGACATCATTTTTGGTACGTTGATTGATAAGACACATACGAAAATGGGCAAGGCAAAACCGTGGATGCTTTATGGTTTTATCGGCTGTGCAATTACCTTGATTGGTGTATTTGCAATCCCGATGAACATGGATAATTTTGCTCAGTATGCATGGTTCTTTATCTGCTACACACTTCTTAACAGTGTATTTTATACGGCAAACAACATCGCATATTCTGCTCTGACCGCTCTTGTTACAAAGAACAGCAAGGAAAGAGTTCAGATGGGTTCTTATCGCTTTATCTTCGCATTTGGAACAAGCCTCCTGATTCAGGCTGTTACATTCCAATTTGTTGAAGCAATGGGCGGCGGTGCAAATGGCTGGAGAACAGTCGCAATTATTTATGCGGTTATCGGTCTTATTGTAAATACAATTTCCGCTCTTTCTGTAAAGGAACTTTCTGATGAGGAACTTGGAGACAATGAAACAAAAACAGAAGAGACTAGATACAGTTTTGGAGAAGCATTCAAAATTCTCGTACACAACAAATATTATGTGATGATTACAGTAACCTACATTTTGCAGCAGTTCTATGGTGCGATGATCGGTGTTGGAACATACTATGCAAAATATGTTCTCGCAGATGAGAATATGTTCGGCACGTTTGCGTGGTTTATCAATATTCCTTTGATTATCGCCTTGATCTTCACTCCTACCATCGTACAAAAATGGAACGGCATGTATAAGCTGAACAAATACAGCTACATGGTAGCAACACTTGGCAGACTTCTGGTAGCAGTTGCCGGATACATGGGAAACATTCCGCTGATGCTTGCATTTACAGCACTTGCAGCACTCGGTCAAGGTCCATGGCAAGGTGATATGAATGCAGTCATCGCATCATGCTCTGAATATAGCTGGCTTACCAAACACAAGCACGTTGATGGAATCATGTACTCCTGCACATCACTTGGTGTAAAAATTGGTGGTGGACTTGGAACAGCAATTGTCGGTCTTTTGCTCGACTTTAGCGGATTCAATGGCACTTTGACAGTACAGTCTGATTCTGCTATCAATATGCTTCACATTATGTATCTGATCGTTCCGTTTGCACTGAATCTGATCATCGCATTTATTCTTTCTAAGATGAATGTTGAAAAGGCAAATGCGGAAATCAAAGAAAAACTCGGAATATCCGAAAATAAAGTTGTGATGGAATCACAGAACTAAAATGGAGGGAACAATATGAAATATACACTCGACTGGCTGACCAATCCGGAAGTGTTTGCAGTCAACAGAATCGCAGCACATTCCGACCACAGAATCTATGCAAACCATTTGGAAGCCGATGCAGACAATTCCTCTCTGATTCAGAATCTGAACGGCACCTGGAAATTTGCGTGGGCAAAGAATCCGTCTGAATGGCAGCAAAAGTTCTATGAAGAAAGCGACAGCACTGACAATTTTGACAACATTCAGGTTCCGGGACACATGGAATTGCAGGGATACGGCAAACCGCAGTACGTCAATACCATTTATCCTTGGGAGGGACAGGAGCATCTCCGTCCGCCGTTTATCTCTGAAAAGGACAACCCTGTCGGTAGCTACGTCAGATATTTTGACTTGAACGATGCTCTGAAAAATAAGCGTGTATTCATTTCTTTTCAGGGTGTGGAAACTGCTATGTATGTCTGGCTGAACGGCGAATTTATCGGCTACAGCGAGGATTCTTTTACACCGTCTGAATTTGAACTGACACCATATATCCGTGAAAAGGACAACAAACTTGCTGTTGCAGTGTTCAAGAGAAGTTCTGCAAGCTGGCTGGAAGATCAGGATTTCTGGAGATTCTCCGGCATTTTCCGTGACGTATTCCTTTATGCGGCACCGTCTGCCCATGTTCGTGATATGAGAGTGATTGCAGATTATGACGGTACAAATGGTATCTTCTCTGCAACGCTGGATATTGCGGGCAAGTGTTCTGTGAAATCGATCTTGACAGATGAAAATGGAACGGTCATCGCAGAATCCAATGAAAAGGAATCTGTAAACTGGACAATTGAAAATAGCAAGCCTTGGAGTGCCGAAATACCAAATCTCTACACGTTTACAGTGATTCTGACAGACAAAAGCGGAAATGAAATCGAGGTCAGCAGAACCAAGGTTGGATTTCGCCGATTTGAACTGAAAAACGGAATCATGTGCCTGAATGGAAAACGTATTATTTTCAAGGGTATCAATCGACACGAATTTGATGCGAAAACAGGCAGAGCAATCACAAAGGAAGATATGCTGTTTGACATCCGGTTCATGAAGAAAAACAATATCAATGCAGTTCGTACCTGTCATTATCCGAACAATTCTCTTTGGTATCAGCTTTGTGATGCATATGGCATTTATCTGATTGATGAAACCAATCTGGAAACACACGGTACATGGCAGAAGCTTGGTGCAACAGATCCGTCTTGGAATGTACCGGGTTCACTTCCTGAATGGAAAGAAGCTGTGCTGGACAGAGCAAAATCAATGTACGAACGGGACAAGAATCACGCAAGCGTTCTCATCTGGTCTTGCGGAAACGAATCCTACTGCGGAGAAGATATTGCTGCAATGTCGGAATATTTCAGAAGCGTAGACCCGACAAGACTGGTGCACTATGAGGGTGTTACAAGAGTTCCGGACAATCAGTATGATTTCATCACGGATATGGAAAGCCGTATGTACGCAAAACCGCAGGAAGTGGAAGAATACCTGAAACAGAACAGCGGCAGACCGTATATCAGCTGTGAGTATATGCACGCTATGGGCAATTCTCTTGGCGGTTTGAGCCTTTACACTGACCTTGAGGACAAATATGAGGCTTATCAGGGTAGTTTCATCTGGGACTACATCGATCAGGCAATCGAAACCCAAAATGACGACGGGGAAACAGTTCTGGCTTATGGCGGAGATTTTGAGGACAGACCAAGCGATTACGGATTCTGCACCAATGGTGTGATCTATGCTGACAGAACCTACTCTCCAAAGGTTCAGGAAATGAAGGCTCTTTACTCCAACATCAGAATGTCTATTCAAAACGGAATGCTTACCGTAGAAAATCGAAATCTCTTTGCAGATACAAACAACTTGTACTTTGTTGTACGATTGGAAAAGAACGGCGTTGTTCTGAAATCCGATACATTTTCTCTGAATGTTCCTGCCGGAGAAAGCAAGACAATGAAACTGACACTTCACAAAATAGACAGTACAGGAGAATATGTTTATCATGTTTCCGCCGTTACCGCAGATCAGACACTATGGGCAGATGCAGGGCACGAAATTGCCTTTGCTCAGGAAGTGTTTGAAGTGAAAGATAATCAGATTCCGGAAACCACATTGCAAAAGCCGACAATTGTATACGGCGATGTTATCATTGGCATTCACGGAGAAAACTTCTCCATGATGTTCGACAAAAAAGAGGGCGGCATCAGTTCTCTGAAATACAATGATTTTGAATATATCACACGCACACCAAAGGTCAGCTTCTGGAGAGCGATGACAGACAATGACACCGGTGCTTCCGAGCCGTACAATCTTGCACAGTGGTATGTCGCAGGCAAATTTGCAAAGTATAAAACCGTTTCATGGCTGGAACAGGAAGATGCTTTGAAAATCACATTCACATATCAGGCTGCCTGTGTTCCGACTTTTGAGTTTACTGTAACCTATACCGCACACTTTGACGGAAAGCTGGGCGTAAGTGTAAATTATGCAGGAGTAAGCGGAATGTCCGATATGCCGGTTCTTGCATTGGACTTCAAGATGAAAAAACAGCTTTGCAATTTCCGGTATTACGGACTCGGTCCTGATGAAAATTACAGTGACCGATGCAAAGGGGCAAGACTGGGATTGTGGAAATCTACAGCAAAAGAAAATCTTTCCGGTTATCTCAATCCGCAGGAATGCGGCAACCGTACCGGTGTAAGAACGCTCTCAATCCATGATGATATGCAGCATGGTCTGACGTTCCAAAAGGCATCTGCTCCGTTTGAAATGAGTGTACTGCCATACAGTGCCTATGAACTCGAAAACGCAATGCATCCAGATGAACTTCCAAGTGTTCGCTACACATGGGTCAGAATTGCTGCAAAGCAAATGGGTGTCGGCGGCGATGATTCCTGGGGTGCACCGGTGCATGAGGAGTACAGAATTCATGCAGATCAGCCGATGAAATTGGAATTTGTAATTATGCCCTTAAGATCGTAAGAAGGAAGGAAAGCAATGAAAATACAGGATTTTCAAGACAATGTTACTTGTGGTGGATTTGATAATATCTTCGCAGATATTTATAAGCCACAGGATATAGAAAGTCAGAAATCACGATATATGAGTGCTGTGGAGAAATTCACAGAACTGTATCCGAATAGAAATGATATACACGTTTATTCTGCTCCGGGTAGGACAGAAATCGGCGGTAATCATACCGATCATCAACATGGCTGTGTCATTGCAGGAGCAGTTGACTTAGATGTTATCGGTGTTGCAGCATTTCATGACGAAAACATCATCAGAATTAAATCAGAGGGATACGATGAATTTGCAGTTTCACTGGACGATTTGGATGTTCATATCGGTGAAAAAGGTTCTTCTGAAATTGTCAGAGGGATTGCAGCTCGCTTTAAGGATTTAGGTGTAGAAATTTCCGGATTTGATATGTATACAACTTCAAATGTACTTGCTGGAAGCGGTATATCTTCTTCTGCTGCATTTGAAACATTGATTGCAACGGCAATTGACAGCTATTACAATAACAATCAGATTGGAGCGGTTGAAATCGCAAAAATCGGACAATATGCAGAAAACTTTTATTTTGGCAAGAAAAGCGGATTGATGGATCAGATGGTTTGCTCCGTTGGTGGATTTGTTTTTCTTGATTTTCAAAACATTCAAAATCCAAGTATCCAAAAAATTGATTTTGACCTTTCAAAAACCGGCTATGCATTGATCATCACAGACACCAAAGGAGAGCATTCTGATTTGACAGATGATTATGTAGCCGTTCGTACAGAAATGGACGAAGTTGCAGAATATTTCGGCAAAAAGGTTCTTCGTGAAGTTGATGAAAATCAATTTTGGGATAATCTCCCTGATATTAAAAAGAAGATTTCTGACAGAGCTGTCTTGCGTGCAATTCACTTTTTTGGCGACAATTATCGCGCAAAGGCAGAAACGGAAGCTCTCAAAAACAACAGATTTGAGGATTTTCTCACGCTTGTAAACGAATCGGGAGATTCCTCCACGAACTATCTGCAAAATTTATACTCATGCAGAAAGCCAACGGAACAAGGTATTCCACTTGCAATTATGGCGGGGAAACGAATATTAAAAGGCAATGGTGCTGTACGAGTTCACGGAGGTGGTTTCGCAGGGACTGTTCAGGCATTTGTACCAAATGATCTTGTCAATGCATATAGATCGGAAATGGACAGAATATTTGGACAAAATTCGTGCTACATTATGACAATCAGACCGTTTGGCGGTATTGAAATCAAATAAATTGATAAAGCAAGAAAAGTGACAGGACACCCGATTCCGGCAATTGAAACGCCAAAACGTGCCGGAGATTCTGCACGACTGGTGGCTTCCGGTGAAAAGGCAAGAAAAATTCTTGGCTGGAATCCTGTACATGATAGCCTTGAAGAAATTATATCTGACGCATGGAATTGGCATAAGAATCATCCGGATGGTTTTTGAAACCCTCGCTTATCAGCAACTGCTTTCTGCTATTTTGCTCATCTTCCTAGCTTTTTGCGATGTACGCTTCCGACTTTTTATTCACATATGATCCCTACACTATAGGATTACTTCAGAAAAATAAGCGTCTGCCCGTCATTTGCAAGCACAGGCTGTATATAATCTATTCTCGGCGATTTAAACTCCCTGCGTACCATCTGCTGAAGTACATTTCCATTATTGCACCCATGCGTCACACGCAGCTCCACACTGCCCTGCGGTGCATTTCTTATAGTCGTAACGAGCTTATTTCTTGCCTCGTCTTTTGCCATTCCGTGAAGATCTACTGTAATTATCCGCATATTTTTTCCTTTCAAAAAGGGCAATGGTAATTAAATCACTATACTTAGATTGTTGAAAAGTTTGTTATTAGATATATTTATCCTATATCATTCATATTTGACTTCGATAGCAAGCTACCGATAGTTCTGTTTGTCGGATAGCACTTCTCGGGTTCGCTAT
>OLPV01000856.1_pt1 | contig 24460 bp, 6 predicted proteins | sample 1671961 | NCBI WGS metagenome assembly OLPV01 (sample SAMEA3136630, study PRJEB25190) | human gut metagenome | biome: human gut; feature: human-associated habitat; material: faeces | place: Austria | collected 2013
ACCTGCGACCTCATGGTCCCAAACCACGCGCGCTACCAACTGCGCTACACCTCGATTAATATGTTTTCTAAAAAGTACTTATATAATATAACACATCTTTTTTTTAATTTCAAGTGTTTTTTCATATTTTTTTATTTTTTATGGGGACGGTTCTTAAGGACCGTCCCCTATTTTTTAAGCTCTAAAAAATGCCTTATATGCTGTAAATGCTGAGTATACATCAAACTTGCTTGTTACTTCATATGGTGCATGCATTGATAATACTGGTACACCACAATCTATTACATCCATTCCTTTATTTGCTAATATATATGCAATGGTTCCTCCACCGCCTAAATCTACTTTTCCTAGCTCTGCAATTTGATATGCTATATTATTACTTTCTAATATATTTCTTATATATGCAACAAATTCTGCATTTGCATCAGAAGATCCAGATTTTCCTCTTCCTCCTGTGTACTTATTTAGTCCTATTCCTCTACCCAAATAAGATGCATTATTTTTTTCTGCAACTGATGCAAAAGTAGGATCTAATCCTGCATCAACATCTGCAGATAACATTTTTGAATTACAAAATACTTTTTCTAATAAATTTGGTCTATTTACTCCTAGTTTATTTAAAATTTCTGAAATAAATGTATCAAATACATGTGATTCCATTCCTGTATTTCCCATACTTCCTATTTCTTCTTTATCAGATATTAAACATACTGCTGTTGTTTTTGGATTTTGTATATTCATTAATGCTGTTAATGATGTATATACACATATTTTGTCATCTTGACCATATGCTGCAACCATACTTGAGTCAAGACCTAAACTTCTTGCTTTAAATGCTGGTACAATTTCAAGCTCTGCACTTAGAAAATCTACTTCTGTAATTCCATATTTTTGATTTAACATATTTAATATATTTAATTTTACTTTTTCACTTACATCACTGTCATTATATGGAATACTTCCTATTAATAAATTTAATTCTTCTCCTTTTACACCTTCTGCTAAACTCCTTTTCATTTGCTCTTGTGCTAAATGAGGTAATAAATCTGTTATTACAAATACTGGATCTTTATCGTCTTCTCCTATATTTACTTCTATTTTTTCTCCATTTTTCTTTACTATAACACCATGTATTGCAAGTGGTATTGTTGTCCATTGATATTTTTTTATTCCTCCATAATATTGAGTTTTAAAAAATGCGAAACCATCATCTTCATATAGTGGATTTGGTTTTAAATCTAATCTTGGTGAATCTGCATGTGCTCCAATTACATTTATTCCATTTTCAATACTATCATAGCCTATGACAGCTAAATACATACTTTTTTCTCTATTTATATAATAAACTTTATCTCCTGGTTTCAAATATTTTACATTTTTTATATCTGTAAATCCATTGCAATCAGCTATATATTTTGATTCTTTTATTATTTCTCTTTCTGTTTTTCCGTTATTTAAAAAGTTCATATATGAATCGCAGTAATTATATATTTCCCTTTTTGTTTCAGAACTTAGATTTTCCCATCCATTCTTTTTTTCATTAAATAATTTTTTTTGTAATTCTTTACCTTCAGACATATTTTATCTCCCTTCTCTATAAAACTGTTCTAATTATATCATTTAACACATACTTTTCAATATATAAATATTACAATTTTATTTTTTAATCTTTACAGAACAGAATTTTTGTAGTTTAATATTATATATTATTATACAAAATGGAGATATATATGAAAAATTTAAATACCAAATTATCAAACGAAAGGAAAATTCTTGAAGAAGCTGAAAAAATAATTAAACAAGCTAATCAAACTAATCTTCAAAAAAATTCTTCTTCAAAGAATTCAAAAAAGACAACTAGTAAAACAAATAATCAAATTAAACAACAGCCAAATCAAAAAGAGCCTAAGGACAGCACATCACTAAAAAATGTAAAGCATAATAATTTAAAGAAAAAAATAATAATAGTAATAGCATTTATTATTATTTTTGCTTTAATAATACTTTCATTTATTTTTGGTTTTATTACTTCAAAATCAAATAAAATAATTTCAGGTGTTTCAATAAATGGTGTAGATGTATCTAACTTAACAAAAGATGAAGCATTAAACAAACTTAATCTTCAATTATCTAGAAATATTGCTAATGAAATTACCTTAACTCACAATGATTATTCTACTACATTAAATTTAGCAAATTTAAAATCATCATTTGATTTTGAAACAGCATTAAATGAAGCTTATAACATAGGTAGAACCGAAAACAATATTTTTAATAATAATAAAAAAGTCATTACTACATTTTTTAAGAAAAATAATATTACTCCAACAGTTTCATATGATAATGATATTTTATCTTCTGAAATTGAAAGAATTAATAATGAACTACCAGATAAAGTAGTAAACTCAAGCTATAAAGTTGAAGATAATAAACTTATAATATCAAATAGCGCTAGTGGTAATAGAATATCAAATGATGCCTTAGGTGATAATATTAAAAATTGTATATTAAATAATACTAACTCTATTGATATTCCAGTTGAACAATTTGAAGCTGCTACAGTTGATGTTGAAGCAATTTATAATGAAATTCATAAAGATGCTGTTGATGCTTATTATTCAACTAATCCATATGAAATACATAAAGAAGAAAATGGTTTGGATTTTGCAATTAGTTTAGATGAAGCTAAAAAGTTAGTAACAGAAAACCAAGAAAGTTTTACAATACCTTTAAAAGTATTAAAGCCTAAAGTAACAGTGAAGAACTTAGGGCAAGAAGCCTTTCCAGATTTACTTGCAACATATTCAACAACATATTCAACAGGAAATGCCAACAGGGCAACAAATATTGCATTAGCAGTTAGATCTGTAAATGGATATGTGTTAATGCCTGGCGAAACTTTTTCTTATAATTCAACAGTTGGAGAAAGAACAGCTGCAAGAGGATACAAAGAAGCTGGAGTTTATTTAAATGGTGAAGTAACAACAGGTTTAGGTGGGGGTATTTGTCAAGTTTCATCAACTTTATATAATGCAATACTACTTGCTAATTTAGAAATCGTTGAAAGATCTAATCATACATTTAAACCATCATATGTTCCTGCTGGTCAGGATGCTACGGTTTCTTGGGGTTCACCAGACTTTAAATTTAAAAATAATAGAAATTATCCAGTTAGGATTTCAGCATCTACTTCAAATGGAACTATTGTATTTAATGTATATGGTTTAAAGAGCGATGATGACTATCAAGTAAAAATATTATCATATGAAGTTGGATCAATTCCTTTTTCAACACAATATCAAGAAACATCTGCTTTACCTGCTGGGACTCAAAAAGTAACTCAAGCTGGTTCTAATGGATGTAAAACACAAACATATAAAGTCTTATATAAAAATGGAAATGAAGTTTCAAAAACTTTATTAAATTCTGATACATATAAACCACATAATCAAGTAGTTTCAGTTGGTACTGGTTCAGTATCTACAGAACCTCAAGAATCATCTGACTCTTCTGTAGAAATTTCTTATTAATAAAAAAATATCGTGAAGTTAAACTTCACGATATTTTTTATTTATTTTTTCTTGATTTTTTTAATTTTTCTAATATTGATGCAACTCCAATTGATGTAATCAATGTCAAGAAACTTATCATTATGTTGTCACTCGTTTTTACTGTTTCATGGCGTTGTATTTCTTCTTTCTTATCGTCGTCTTTTTCTTCATTTTTGTCATCATTTGTTGGCTCTTTAGGTATTTCTGGATTATATGTATTTACAATATTATTATCTATAATGTTTGTTTGATATCCTGTTACTTTATTTTCTGATATTGAATATTTTATTTCATTGTTATCTTCATCATATTTTTCCAAGTTATCAAAACTATATTCCCAATTATCTTCTTCTGATACAACTTTTGATTTTATTATTACACCATTTCTTAGTAAATTAACTGTTATAGAATCTGGTCTTGTATTATCTTTATTGTTATCATCCATCCATATTTTTCTACCATTTATTGATGTTACAGCTTTATATGTATTAATAATATCATAACCATTTATTTCTGTTTCATAACCATCTACTTTATTCTCTGTTATTTCATATGTTATTTCATTTTCTTGTTCATCATATTTATCTAAATCATTGAATGTATATTCCCATCCATTAGCTGAAGTTACTTTTTTAGTACTTATTACTTTTCCTTCTTTTACTAAGTTAACTTCAATTTCATTTGGTCTTGTATTATCTTTATTATTATAATCTTTCCAAATTTTCTTTCCTGATATAGAAGTTTTTACTTTTCCTGAGTATTTGTTTGTTATATTATATCCATCTATAATACTTGTATATCCATTTACTGTTTTTTCCTCTATAGTATAATGTATTTCTTCATTCTTATCATTATATTTTTCAAGATTATCAAAAGTATATTTCCAACCATCTGATTCAGATACTTCTTGTTCTTTAATTTTTATACCATCTTTTAATAATATAATTGTTATTTTATCTGGTCTTGTATTATCTGCATTATTATGATCTATCCATGTTTTTGTAACATCTATTTTTGTTGTTGCCTTATATGTATTTATTATATTGTATCCAACAACTTCTGTAGTATATTTATCAACTTTTTCTTCTGATATTGAATATTTAATTTCATTATTATTGTTATCATATTTTGGTAAGTTATTAAATGAATAACTCCAATTATCATTTTTGCTTACTTCTTTTGTTCTAATTACTTTTCCATCTTGTAATAAATTAACCACAATTTTATCAGGTCTTGTATTATCTTTATTATCATAATCTACCCATGTTTTTGTTCCACTTATATCAATTGTTGCAACATGTGTATTTGTAATATTATAACCATTTATTTCTGTTGTATATCCATCTACTTCGTCTTCTGTTATTGTATAATTAATTACATTATTTTGTTCATCATATTTTGGTAAATTATCAAAAGAATACTTCCAATTATTTTCTGCTGTTACATTTTTAGATGCTTCTTTTACACCGTTTTTTAATAAATTTACAGTTATGTATGTTGGTCTTGAATTTTCAACATTGTTGTGATCTACCCAAGTTTTTGTTCCCTCAATATTTACTACAATTTTATGTGTATTTGTTATTATTGTTTTATTTTCATTATTTGTATCATATGTTACTGTATATCCATTAATTGTTCCAACTTCTTCAACAGAATATTTTATTTCTACTCCATTTTCATATTTAGGTAAATCATTCCATGTATTTTTCCATGTATTTTCTGCATTTAATTTAATTGTACTTCCCTTGTTTATACCATTTGCTTTAAGTTGAACTTCAATTTCATTTGGACGAATTTTATTTTCATTGTTCATATCATCCCATTTTTTCTCTACACGATATGATATTTTTTCTGGTTTGTGTGTATTTGTTATTACAGTTTTTCCTTCTGAATTTGTATTGTATGATACTTCATAATCATTTGGAACACTTACTTCCTCAACTGAATATTTTATTTCTTTTCCATCTTCATATTTTGGTAAGTTTGTCCATGTGTTTTTCCAATTATTATTAACATTTAATATTATTACTTCACCTATGTTATTTCCATTTGCTTTTAATTGTACTTTAACACTATCTAAACGTTTGCCATCTTGATTATTGTTATCATTCCATACTTTTTCTACACTATATGTTATTTTTTCTATTTCATGTGCATTTGTTATTACAGTTTTTCCTGTTGTTTCTGTATTATATGATGCTGTATATCCTTCTGGAACTACCTCTTTTACTGAATATGTTATTTCTTTTCCATTTTCATATTTTGGAAGGTCTGTCCATGTATTTTTCCAATTATTTTCTGCATTTAGTTTTGCAAGATCTCCAAAATTATGTCCATTTGCTTTTAGTTGTACTTGTACATCACTTGGGCGTTTTCCATCTTGATCATTATTATCATTCCATACTTTTTCTACACTATATGTTGTTTTTTCTGTTTCGTATGTATTTGTTATTATTGTTTTTCCTTCTGTTTCTGTATTGTATGATGCTGTATATCCTTCTGGTACTACTTCTTCTACTGTATATTTTATTTCTTTTCCGTTTTCATATTTTGGTAAGTTTGTCCATGTGTTTTTCCAATTATTATTAGAACTTAATGCTATAACCTCACCTTTGTTACTTCCATTTGCTTTTAATTGTACTTGTATACTTGTTGGACGTTTTCCATCTTGATTATTATTATCATTCCATACTTTTTCTACACTATATGTTGTTTCTTCTATTTGATGAGTATTTGTTATTATTGTTTTTCCTTCTGTATTAGTATTATATGACTCTGTATAATCTTTTGGTACATTTACCTCTTCTACTGTGTATTTTATTTCTACTCCATTTTCGAATTTTGATAAATTGCTCCATGTATTTTTCCAATTATTATCTTCATTTAATGTTATTGCTTCACCTTTATTGTTTCCATTTACTTTTAATTGTACTTGTATACTTGTTGGACGTTTTCCATCTTGATTATTGTTATCATTCCATACTTTTTCTACATTATATGTTGTTTCTTCTGGTGTATGTGTATTTGTTATTATTGTTTTTCCTTCTGTTTCTGTATTATATGATGCTGTATATCCTTCTGGTACTATTTCTTCTACTGTATATTTTATTTCTTTTCCATTTTCATATTTTGGAAGATTTGTCCATGTATATTTCCAATCATTTGCAGAATTTAATGTTTTTGCTTCATCTATATTAGCTGTTCCTGTTTTTAATTGTACTTGTATACTTCCTGGGCGTTTTCCATCTTGATTATTGTTATCATTCCATTTCTTTTCAACACTATATTCTACTTTTTCTACTTCATGTGTATTTGTTATTATCGTTTTTCCAGAATCTTCTGTGTTATATGATACTGTATATCCTATAATATTTGATGATTCTTCAACTGTATAAATAATTAGTTTTCCATCTTCATATTTAGGTAAGTCATTCCATGTGTTTTTCCAATTATTTCCTGCATTCAATGTTATTTCATTTTCAACGCTGTTTCCATTTGCTTTTAATTGTACTTTAACACTTTCTGGGCGTTTTCCATCTTGATTTTCACTATCATTCCATACTTTTTCTACACTATATGTTGTTTTTTCTACTTCATGTGTATTAGTAATTATTACTTTTCCTGAATTTTCATTATTATATGTAACTCTATATCCAGTTGGCACTTCAGTTTCTTCCACAGTATATGTTACTTTAATTCCATTTTCATATTCTGATAAATTATTCCATGTATTTTTCCAATTATTTTCTGCATTTAATGTTATTGTTTCACCTTCGTTGTTTCCATTGGCTTTTAATTGTACTTTAACACTTTCTGGACGTTTTCCATCTTGATTATTATTATCATTCCATATTTTTTCTACAGATATTGATGTTTTTCCTGGTGTGTAACTATTTGTTATTGTTGTTTTTCCTGATGTTTCTGTATCGTATGATGCTGTATATCCTTCTGGAACAACCTCTTCTACTGTGTATGTTATTTCTTTTCCATTTTCATATTTTGGTAAGTTTGTCCATGTATTTTTCCAATTATTATTAACGTTTAATGTTATTGCTTCTCCTTTATTGTTTCCGTTAGCTTTTAATTGCACTTGTATACTTGTTGGACGTTTTCCATCTTGATTTTCATTATCATTCCATACTTTTTCTACACTATATGTTGTTTTTTCTGTTTCGTGTGTATTTGTTATCACAGTCTTTCCTGTTGTTTCTGTATTGTATGATACTGTATATCCTTCTGGAACTATTTCTTCTACTGTGTATGTTATTTCTTTTCCATTCTCATATTTTGGTAAGTTTGTCCATGTATTTTTCCAATTATTATTAACGTTTAATGTTATTGCTTCACCTTTATTGTTTCCATTTGCTTTTAATTGTACTTGTATACTTGTTGGGCGTTTTCCATCTTGATTTTCATTATCACTCCATACTTTTTCTACACTATATGTTGTTTGCTCTATTTCGTGTGTATTTGTTATTGTTGTTTTTCCTGATGTTTCTGTATCGTATGATGCTGTATATCCTTCTGGTACTCCCTCTTCTACTGTATATGTTATTTCTTTTCTATTTTCATATTTTGGTAAATCGTTCCATGTATTTTTCCAATTATTTTCTGCATTTAATGTTATTGCTTCACCTTTATTGTTTCCGTTAGCTTTTAATTGTACTTGTATACTTGTTGGACGCTTTCCATCTTGATTTTCATTATCATTCCATACTTTTTCTATACTATATGATGTTTTTTCTACTTCATGTGTATTTGTTATTATTGTTTTTCCTTCTGTTTCTGTATTGTATGATGCTGTATATCCTTCTGGTACTACTTCTTCTACTGTATATGTTATTTCTTTACCATTATTATATTTTGGTAAATTCTCCCATGTATATTTCCAATTATTTTCTGAGTTTAATGTTATTGTTACTCCTTCGTTGTTTCCATTTGATTTTAATTGTACTTGTACATTTGTTGGACGTTTTCCATCTTGATTATTACTATCATCCCATACTTTTTCTACACTATATGTTGTCTCTTCTGTTGTATGTGTATTTGTTATTATAGTTGTTCTTTCTGTATCTGTATTGTATCCAACTGTATAATCACTTGACATATTTACTTCTTCAACAGTATATTTTATCTTTTCTCCATTTTCGTATTCTGGTAGATCTATCCATGTGTATTTTACCTCATTTGCTTGCCAAATTTTATCCTCTCCAGAGCTTAATGTTATTACTTCTCCTTTATTTACGCCATTTGCTTTTAATTGTAATTGTATACTGTCTGGACGTTTTCCATCTTGATTATCATTATCATCCCATATTTTTTCTACTGATACAGAAGTTTTTCCTGGTGTATATGTATTAGTTATTGTTGTTTTATTTGCTTCTTCTGTTACTTTCTTTGTATATTCACTAGGAACACTTACTTCATCCGCTGTATACACAATTTTTTCACCATTTTTGTATACTGGTAAACTGTTCCATGTATATTTCCAATTATTATTTGCGTTTAATTCAACTACATTACCAACATTATTTTCTCCAGCTTTTAATTGTACTTGTATACTTGTTGGACGCTTTCCATCTTGATTTTCATTATCATGCCATACTTTTTCTACACTATATGTTGTCTCTTCTATTGTATGTATGTTTGTTATTATTGTTTTTCCTGTTGTTGTTGTATCATATGATACTGTATATCCTTCTGGTACTTGCTCTTCTACTGTATATGTTATTTCTTTTCCGTTTTCATATTTTTGTAAATTATTCCATGTATATTTCCAACTATTTTCTGTATTTAAAGCTACAAGATCACCTTTGTTATTTCCATTTGCTTTTAATTGTATCTTAATATCTTCTGGACGTTTTCCATCTTGATTTTCGTTATCACTCCATACTTTTTCTACACTATATGTGGTTTCTTCTGATGTATGTGTATTTGTTATTATTGTTTTTCCTTCTGTTTCTGTATTATATGATGCTGTATATCCTTCTGGTACTATTTCCTCTACAGAATATGTTATTTCTTTTCCATTTTCATATTTTGGTAAATCGTTCCATGTATATTTCCATTCATTATCTACATTTAATGTTATTATTGCTCCTTCGTTATTTCCGTTAGCTTTTAATTGTACTTGTATACTTTCTGAACGTTTTCCATCTTGATTATTATTATCATTCCATATTTTTTCTACACTATATGATGTTTTTTCTACTTCATGTGTATTTGTTATTATTGTTTTTTCTTCTGTTTCTGTATTGTATGATACTGTATATCCTTCTGGCACATTTATTTCTTCAATTGTATATGTAACTTCTTTTCCATCACTATATTTTTCAAGACCACTCCATGTATATTTCCATTCATTATCAGCATTTAATGTTATTGTATCACCTTTGTTGTTTCCATTTGCTTTTAATTGTACTTGAATATTTTCTGGACGTTTTCCATCTTGATTATTGTTATCATTCCATACTTTTTCTACTGATTTTGAAACAACTTCTGGAATATGAGTATTTGTTATTACATATGTTGTAACTTCATCTTTGACTATACTTTCATATTTTGTATCATATCCATTTATTTTTGATATTTCCTTTATTGTATAATTTATTTCTTCACCATTACTATACTTATCAAGATTTTTCCATGTATATTTCCAATTGTTTGAAGCATTTAAAGTGATTTCATCACCAACATTATTATCTCCAGCCTTAAGTTGAACTTGTATACTTTCTGGTTGTTTTCCATCTTGGTTATTATTGTCATCCCATACTTTTTCTACAGCTCTTTCTGTTTTTTCAATTTCATGTGTATTAGTTATTGTTGTTTTTCCTGATGTATTAGTGTCATATGCTACTATATATCCTTCTGGTACACTTACTTCTTCTACAGAATATACTAGTTCTACACCGTTATTATACTTAGGCAAATTGCTCCATGTATAATTCCAATTATTACTTTTATCTAAAGTTACAGCTTCACCTTCATTATTTCCATTTACTTTTAATTGTACCTTAACATTTTCTGGACGTTTTCCATCTTGATTATTATTATCATTCCATACTTTTTCTGCTCTATATGATGTTTCCTCTGGTGTATAACTGTTTGTTATTATTGTTTTTCCTGCTGTCTCTGTATTATATGATAATGTATAGCCCTCTGGAATACTTACTTCCTCTACTGTGTATTTTACTTCTGTTCCATTTTCATATTTTGGTAAATTATTCCATGTGTTTTTCCATTCATTTGCTGTATTTAATATTACTTTTTCACCTTTATTATTTCCATTTGCTTTTAATTGTACTTCTATACTTTCTGGACGTTTTTTATCTTGATTATTATTATCATTCCATACTTTTTCTACACTATATGATGTTTCTTCTGTTTTATGTGTATTTACAATTGTAAATGTTTTTACACCATCTTTTTCTGAAGTTTCGTATGTTGCATTATAACCATCTATAACAGTTACTTCCTCTACAGTGTATATTTGTTCAACTCCATTAATATATTTTGTAAGATCAGACCATACATATTTCCAATCATTTCCACTACTTAATGTAATTGGAGTTCCATAGTTATTTCCATTAACTTTTAATTGTACTTGTATTTCTGTAACTCTCTTATTGTCTTGGTTATTATTATCATCCCATTCTTTTTCTACTGCCAATTTTATTCTTTCAGGAGTATGTTCATTTGTAATTTGAATTGTATTTACTCCATCTTTATTAATTGAATTATATGTTGTTGTATATCCATCTATATTTGAAATTTCATCAATTGTATATTCTATTTCTTTACCATTTTCAAATTTATTCAAATCATTCCATGTATAACTCCAACTGTTATCATCATTTAATGTTACAGAATCACCACAATTTTCTCCATTTGCTTTTAATTGTACTTGTATACTTGTTGGACGTTTTCCATCTTGATTGCTATTATCACTCCATATTTTTTCAACTGCTCTTGCAACTTTTTCTGGTGTATGTGTATTTGTTATCACACTTGTTACTACACCATTATTATTTTGATTATCATATGTTGTTGTATATCCACTTACTGTAGAAATTTCTTCTATTTCATAGTTTATTTCATTACCATTTTCATTTTTAGGTAATCCATTCCATGTATGTTTCCAGTTATTTGATTCATTTAGAGCTACATTTTCAACAACGGTACCATTTGCTTTTAATTTTACTTGAATGCTATCTGGACGAAGTCCATCTTGATTATTATTATCATTCCATACTTTTTCTACTGCTCTAGCTGTTGTTTCAGGACTATATGAGTTTGTTATAACAAATGTTTTTATATTATTTTTTGTATTTTCAGAATATGTTGTTTCATATCCTTGTATTTGAGTTATTTCATCAATTGTATAAACAATTTCTTTACCATCTTTATTTTTAGCTAAATCATTCCATGTATATTTCCATTCATTATCATCATTTAATGTTATAGAATCACCACAGTTTTCTCCATCTGCTTTTAATTGTACTTGTATACTTGTTGGACGTTTTGCATCTCTATTATTTTCATCATTCCATATTTTTTCTACAGCTCTTGAAGTAATTTCTGGAGTATATGTATTTGTTATTTCAGTTGTTATCACACCATTTTTTGTAATTGAATTATATGAAACATTATATCCATCTATTGTTGAAACTTCTTCTACAGTATAGTTTATTACAGTACCATTTTGTTTTTCTGGTAAATTGTCCCATGTATATTTCCAGTTGTTTGATTCATTTAATGAAACTTCATTTCCACTTGCTATTCCGTCAGCTTTTAACTGTACTTGAATACTTTCTGGACGTTTTCCGTCCTGATTGTTTCCATCATTCCATATTTTTTCTACTGATCTCTTTGTAACGCTTGGTACATGTGTATTTATAACCTTTGTACTATTTTTATCTGTATTTTCAACATATGTAGCCTCATAGCCGTCAGTTACATTAATTTCTTCTACAGAATATTTTATTTCTTTTCCATTTTTATATTTTGGTAAATTACTCCATGTGTATTTACTATTTGATGCATCCCATGAGTTTCCTTCATCTGCATTTAATATAATAACATCTCCGTAATTTTCATCATCTGCTTTTAATTGTATTTTAATACTACGTGGTCTTATTCCATCCTGATTATTGTTATCAGCCCATTCTTTTTCGATACTATAAGATGTTGTTTCTGTTGTATGTGTATTTGTAACTATTGTCTTTCCAGCAGTACTATTATCATAGCTAACAGAATAATCATCTGTCATTTCAATTTCTTCAACTGAATATACTATTTCAACTCCATCTGCAAATTTGGGTAAATTACTCCATGTATATTTTAGTTCACTTTCTTCCCATATACCATTATCACCTGCTGATAATTCCGCTGTTTTTATAACAACACCATTTGCTTTTAATTGTAACTTTATAGTTGTTGGTCTTTTTCCATCTTGATTTTCACTATCATTCCATACTTTTTCTATACTATACTCTGTTTGCTCTGGTGTATAACTATTTGTTATTATTGTCTTTCCTGTTGTTTCCGTATTGTATGTAGCATTATATCCACTCGGAACTGTTACTTCAATTGCTGAATATTTTATTTCTACTCCATTTTCATATTTAGGTAAATCTGTCCATGTGTATTTCAAGTCATCTGCATCCCATATACCATTTTCACCAACAGTCAGTGTTATTGGATCACCAATATTACTATTACCAGCTTTTAATTGTACTTGTATACTCGTTGGGCGCTTTCCATCTTGATTATCATTATCAGACCAAACTTTTTCTACACTGTATTCTGTCTTTTCAGGTGTGTGTGTATTTGTTATAAGTACTTTTCCTGCTGTTTCTGTATTGTATGTAACATTATATCCATTTTCAACATCAAGCTCTTCTACAGTATAATTAATTTCTTTTTCGTTTTCATATTTTGGTAAGTCTGTCCATGTATATTTTAATTCATCTGCTTGCCATACACCATCATCACCAGCAGTTAATATTATTGGTTCTCCTTTTGATTCGTTGTTTGCTTTTAATTGTAATTTAATTTGTGCTGGACGTTTTCCATCTTGGTCATTGTTATCATTCCATATTTTTTCGACAGAAATTGATGTTTTTTCAACTATAAATTCATTATTAAATACAATATTTGATCCGCCTTCTAATATCTCAGTTTTAGCAACTAATACTTTATTTTCTTCTGTAACTGTTACTTTTATAAAATATAAAGTTTCATCATATTTATATTTTGCATCTTCGCCAGTTACTTCTTTTAAAGTATAATAATATTCGCCTTCACTATCATAATTTAAATCAAATTTAAAGTCTCCATTTGTATTATTTTTTGTATATAATTTTATCTGATTTTCATTGTTATCTGTAATTTCATTTTTATCTTTATCAGTTTGTGTTAGTTCAAAACTAAATTGATCAGCCACTAATGTTTTATTTGTTAATTTTTTGTTTCCTGTTATTTCAACACTTACTGGCTCCCTTTTTAGTTGATTAGTAGCAGTTAATCTTTGATTTCCATTAGATCTTGTTATTTCAAATTCATTACTTGGACTAAATGATACTGAATATCCAATTTCATTATCATAATTTATATTGTTTCCATTTTCATCAACTTCAAAAACTTTATATTTTCCAATATCTAATTTATCAATAGTTCTTGTCATTCCACCATAAATACGAATTAATACATCAGATGAAAAGTTACTTGCTTTTAATATTTCTCCATCTTTTTCATAAACATAATTTCCTGCATCATCTTTTATTACAAATAAATATGTTCCGCCTACAACTTCCTCACCTGTATATTTTACTACTTTTTTAGTTATTTCAACTAAACCTTTATATTCTTCTAATGCTGTATCAATTACATTTACTTCTTTTGTTTCTACACCTTCAAGAGTTATTTCTACTCCTTGGCCTTCTATTGTATACCAATCATTGTTATTTGCTTCTAATATATTTCCATATTTATCAGTTTCATATATCTTATATTTTGTTCCACTTGGTAGGTTTTCAAAAGTATATGATTTAGTTGTATTAGCATCCAAATCAATTGATATTACATCACTATATTTTTCATATTCAATCGAATTAGGATCAAATGCATCATAATCATCATTGTACTTATATAATACAAAATATGCTGTTGTTCTTCCTGTGTCAGCTTTATATGTTTTATTTATTTTTATGATACCTGGATTTACTGTTTCTTCTTTTTCAACCCATACACCAACTTTTGCTGGCTCTGCAATACTTAAGTCTGATAATTCTTTATCTGTTTTAGCATTATATGCTTTGTATCCGTATGCAAAATTATTCCAAGCAATATTTGATTCACCAGTTTTTTCAACATACTTAGGTACTCTTCCATAAAATGTTAATTTTATTGTTTCTCCTGGTTGTAAGAAAGTTTGATTGTCTTCTTTGTTATAATCAATCATAAATCTAACATTTACTGTTTGATCATTTGCCGAATTTGTCCATGTCGCAACATCATTTTGTCCATACCAATCTTTACATCCATATTCAAATGTAGAATTTTTCTCATCTGAGAAAGTTATTTTTACTTTATCATTATCTATTGCTCTAGAAAAACTTCCGTTTGAATCATATATTTCTGCCTTTATAAAACTATCCCATTTTACATCAAAGCTTGAGTCTCTTGGATAATCTGCTATAACACCAATATCACCCACATATGGTAATCTATCAATAATTGCTAAATCTTTCATATTAACAAGTGATTCATTTTTAACATTTAATGTATATTTAACAACTTCACCTTGATGCCCTTGAACATAATTTTTTAAATTTCCATCATCATCTTTTTTACTTATTCCAGTATCTTTCTTAGGTTGTTTATAATCTGCATTATATAAAGATGGATCATATTCTATTTCTTTATATGATGATGTCATATGAGAATAAATATTTGCAAATGCTGTATTTTCTATTGTTTTATCAGAAGTTTTTACACCCTCTTTTACATTATCTTTTTCGATATTTGTAACAGTTGTTAACTTTGCAGTGTTTAAAAATGCACCATATGAACCAGCACTTCTAACTTTTGTTGCAAATTTTATTACCATCTTTTCGCCTTTGTCCAGATAATAATCTTCCCCATTAAAGTTCCATGTTAATTCTTTTCCATTTTCATACCCATCTGGCAAAACGAAATCTTTTCCACTCCATTGTTTTTTTATTGTTTTGTCAGCTTTATATATAATAATTGATGGATAGTATTTTGCTCCTGTATATGAATCATTTAAGTAATTAGCATCAAATTTATATATTTCTGGTAAAACCTCACTTACTGTATAATTTCTCATTTGCTTAGCATCTGATTCACTTCCATTATTTATAGTAACTTGCCAAACCAGACTTGAACCAGCATTTGCACTTCCTGTTATTAGTTTAACATTTCCATCTGAATCGACTTTTGTTTCTCCTGGTGTAAATGAACCAACATAATCTTTTTCTAATCCGGGATATAATACACCATCATTTATTGTTACTTTTGTTGTATCATTAAAATCAATTAGCGGTTTTCCATTTGTATCTGTATTACTTGATTTAACATTTGCATTATTAATTAAATCTATTGCATCAACATCTATACCTGCGTCTATTTTTGATATCATATCATTTAATATTTCTTTTTTAGGCTCTACTAAATAATAAACATCAAAAGTTAAACTTTCACGGCTTGCCTCATTTAAACTTACTTTAATAGATATATTTTTGCCTGTATCATCTAATGATATATCTGCATTATTATCTATAAAATAAGTTCCATTACTCCAGGCACTATTTACAATATTACGATATATTCCAATAACTGGTGCTTTAATTTTTGCATTGTTTAGCGACAAATCTGTAACAAATTGCATATTATCAGATATCGTATCAAGTATTGTATATGTATCTTGCTTATTATCACCAACTTCACAATGTATTTTATACACCAAATATTTTCCTTCAATAGCTGTTGCACTCATTTTTAAATTTTCTTTAAATTCAAGATTATATAATGGATTTGTATTATCCCACTGATCATTGTTTAAATTTGCATTTTTATCAATTAAAGCTACACTTTTATTTATTTCTGGTTTATTAACCAAATCCTGTGCTTTACTTTCATTTGTTCCATTAGTAACTTTATTAGTAGCATTTGTCACACCCGTTTTTCTTCCTTTTAATTGATATGTTAAAACAATATAATCTCTTGCTTTAATTGTCTTATCTGTTAAAGGAATATTAAACGAACTTGCGCCCCATGCATATGATGTAATATCATCACATAATTTATTTCCAGCAGAATCTTGTACCGATATAATTATTTCTCCACTTTCGTTAATTGATTCTAATTGACTTATATAATCCACAAAGTTTCCAGAATTTCCATCTAATGTAACATCACTTTTACTTGAATTTGCTATTTTAATTTTATACTCTACTTTATAATTTGGACTAAAATCAATATTTACATTATCTTTATTGCTTTGATTCTTATTTTCATATATTAATTTATCATTTTCATTATAAATTCTATTTACATATTTTTCTACTTTTAATCCAGCTGTTTTTGGTATTGTTACTATTGCTTCATTGCTTTCTTTATTTAATGTTGTGCTATTTGCTTTATTTGAAATTGTTACATCTGCCTCTTCCAATCCTTCTTTAGTTACAGAACAAGGGATATATAAATTCACCTCTGCATTTGTTTCAAATTCATTATAAATTGAATTATCTAATTCCCATGTTATAGTTCTAGTTGTTTCATCATATGATATTCCTTCTGTATGATGTGTATCATCATTTGGAATTAAATAGTATGCTCCACCAGAATAGCTTATTCCATCTGGAATAGTATCTGTTGTAACTATTTTCCCACCAGTTATATCTGCTATATTATATTTTTTTCCACTATTTTTTAATTGTACTTTATAATTAATTTCATCACCAGTATCAACTGTTGTTTTACTTGCAATTTTTGAAATATTAGTATTATTTAAAACTGTTGTCTCATCAAAAACTTCTGTTGTTGCTGTTGCTGTTTTTTCATATTCTCCATCTTTATCAACAATTGCTGTATTAGTAACTTTTCCTGTTGTTCCTTCTTTTACTTTTCCTGTTATCGTATATGTTTTAGATTCACCAACATTCAAAGTTACATCATTCCAAGTTATTGTTCCATTTTCAATAACAGTACCATCTACATCTGTTGTAATTTCTTCTAGTGAATCTGGTAGTGTATCTGTTACTGAAGTTGTAATTGATTCCTGACCCTTATTTGTAACTACAATTGTATATGTTACTGTATCACCAGGATTTGAAAATTCTCCACTACTTGATTTAGCATCTTTCGTTATTTCCAAATCTGGACGTTTTTTATTAACTGGTAACTCTGGACCGGTAGTTTCAATTTTAGTATAATCTTCATTTTTATATAAATTATTAATTAAAGTGAAATCTGCATTATTGGTTATCTTTAATTTTATAGTTGCCGTTACAGTTTTTCCAGCTGGAACATTTTCAAAATTCCATACAACTGCTTTTTTATCATTTCCATTAACACTTACGGTTTCATTTGTAATAATATTAGTTGCATCATCAGACTTTGCCTCAATAAGTTCCGTTCCATCCGGAATAATATCAGACAATTTTACATTTCCATTTTCGTCTCCTGTATTTGTAGTTGAAATTTTATATGTGATTTCATCACCTTCAATTAAAAAGCCATAATGCCAATTATGATCTCCTTGCATAGTATTAGAATTGACACCACCATCTGCTAATTGTTTACTTGTCTTTTCAAATTTTGCACCATTTATTTCATCTATTGTTGTATTTTTAGTAACAGGGCTTGTACTATCTGCAAAATTTGTTGTTTTATATGATGTTTTAAGTGTATTTGAAATTGTTCCTTCACCTTCAATTATTAAATTCTCATTATATTTTAAATCTATTTTTTCACCATTTGTTAAATATGATTCTATATCATTATTTGTTAATTTTTTATTTAATTTAATACCTGTTATTTTTGTTCCATCATCAGATAATACTGGTGTGAAATCAGATATACTAAGTACTGAATTTTCACCTAAACCAATATATTCTGCTAAATTAACATTATCTGAATTTAAAATATACATACTGTTTGGAAATGTTAATGTATCTTCAATTGTTAAATTTTCGATTTGCTCTGTTTTTTTCCAATTTTCTGGAATATTAACTTTCGCACTAATTCCATATGAAATTGGGAAATTTTCAGCCAATTCTTCTTTATTCCCACTATGATATGTTATTTTATCTTTAGATGCAGTTTTTGCATTGCTAACAGTAATTCTATTTGTAACATTGCTTGCACTAATACTTGCTTTTTCTTCATTATTTACTGTTACAGTTAATTTTTCATTTGGTGCTGTATCATCTTTAAAATAACCAGCAAAACTCATCTTTAAAGTTTCACCTTGAGCCAAATTATCAATTGTAATATATCTTGTTCCATCATCATCTATATGTAAAACAGCTGTATGATTATCAACACGATATGTAGCATTATTTGTTTCACCATTTGGCTCAAAACATGAAAAATAAAAATTATTATTATCTAAATTTATTCTTATCGATGTATTTTCTGCTGCAATATCACTTGCAACACCTAACTCAACATTCATATTTATATTTTGCCCAATATCAACTTTAGAGATTTCACCTGTTGAATCTGTAAAATCAATATTTAGTTTCGTAAATATAACATCGACATCTGCTGCCAATAAGCCAAAAATGCCAACATTCAAATTCGATAATATTAAATTGATTATTAAAAATATTATAATTGTTTTCTTTGCGATTGTTTTCATATCAACAAATAACTCCTTTCGTCTTATATTAAACTTATAAATTATATAATATATATTAAATAGATTTTCAATGTCTGTTTTTTTCCAGTTTTCTTTAAGTATTTACGGATTTAATAATCACATAAAATATTACATTTATATGTTTTTTTTATTTCTTTTTTGTATTATTTAATATGCTTTTTACATATTCTTTAATTATCCGTATTATATTTTGTATTTTTTCTTATTTATCTTCCGACATTTTATTGTAAAATGTTTTTTTTAATGATATAATTTGACAAGTATTTAGGGGGGCTTTTTATGAAATTAGAGCAAAGTGATTTATCTTTATTATTTTCAAGTACAAATTTACCAGATATCTTTTTCACAGAATATTTATCTCAAATTTCTGGTGATGCTTTAAAAGTATATTTATATATGACTTTTTTGGCAAAATATAATAAAGATATACGATTAAACGATCTATCAAAAAAATTAGAGCTACCTTTAAAAACAATTCAAGATAGCATAAAATATTTAGAAGAACAAACTTTAATAACTAGAAAAAATACTGGATATATTCTTAACAATATTCAAGAAATAGAATTGCACAAGCTTTATAACCCTAAGGTTACCTCTTCTCCAGAAGAGCTTGAAAAAATTTCACAAAACAAACATAGAGCTAAAGCAATTGACAGCATAAATAATCAATTTTTTCAAGGAATTATGTCACCATCTTGGTATAGTGACATTGATTTGTGGTTCAAAAAATATTCATTTGATGAGGAAGTTATGATTGCATTATTTCAATATTGTTTTAATAGATCAGCTTTACATAGAAACTATATTCAAACCGTTGCAGAAGCATGGTTTAAAAATGATATAAAAACATATAATGATTTAGATAAATATTATCAAAAACAAGAAAAACTTAATACTCTTCAAAAAACAATTTCAAAAAAATTAGGTCTTACAAGACATCTGTCACAATATGAAGAAGGGTACATTGAAAAATGGAATATCGACTACGGATATAACCTAGATGTAATAGAACTTGCATTAAAGAAAACTACATCAAAAGCTAATCCAAATTTCGATTATTTAGATAAATTATTAACAGATTGGCATGACAGAAACTTTAAAACAACAAATGATGTCCAAAACTTTTTATTACAAATGAAAGAAAAAAATAAGAATATAAAAACATTAGAAAAAAATACAGGTTATTCTAACTATGATCAAAGAAATTATAATGATTTAAATAATTTTTATGCTAATAATACAAAACTAGATAATTAAATTTAATGAAACGAGGTTTTAATTATGAATACTACACTACTCAAATCATTATTAATTATGTATGAAAATAAAAGAACTAAAAAATTAGCTGAAGCAGAAAAAAGAAAAGAAGATTTATATACTAAAAATCCTAGATTTTCTGAAATTGACAATCAATTAAGCACATTATCAATTTCAGCTTCAAAAAATTTAATAAGTTCAAGTAATTTTGAATATTTAGATAATTTAAGAAAACAAATTGAAGCTTTAAAAAAAGAAAAAAAGGAACTTTTATTATCAATAACTAATGATGAAAATTATTTATTGCCTAAGTATGATTGTAACTTATGCAATGATACTGGATATATAACAGAAAATTATAAAACACAAATGTGTCAATGTTTAAAACAACAATTGTATAATATTGAATATAATAAATCTAATATTTCTAACCTTGAAAATCACAAATTTGAGAACTTCTTATCCACAGTTTACTCTACGGATGTGGATAAAGTTAAATATAATTCTGATATTTCTCCTAGAGAAAATATTGAAATAATAAAGAAAATTTCTCAAAAATTTATAAAAAATTTTGATGACTCGAATGAGAAAAATCTATTATTTACAGGGAATACTGGCTTAGGTAAAACATTTTTATCTGGATGTATTGCAAATGAATTGCTAAAAAAAGGGAAAAATGTTTTATACCAAACAGCACCAGTAATGTTAGATACAATTATTGATTATAGATTTGGAAAGACTGATAATTCTATATACAATAATCTATTAGATGTTGATTTATTAATAATTGATGATTTAGGAACCGAATGTATGAATAACATGAAATTCACAGAATTATTTACTGTACTAAATACACGTTTATTAAATTCAAATAATAAAGTAACAAAGACTATTATTTCTACTAATTTAAATATTCAAAATCTATTTAAAAATTATGATGAACGAATTGTTTCAAGATTAATAGGGAATTATAATATCTGTAGATTTTTTGGTGATGATATTCGATTTATGAAAGTAAAAAAATAAATATGATATAAAAATATCATATTTATTTTTTTACTATAATTAACTTTATATATAAAAAACAACATTTGCAATTTATTAACAGATGTTGTTTTTTATTATATTATTTTAACTTATTTATTTATTTCCTCTTGTTGAATTAATTCTATACTTACAACTTTTCCGCCATCGTTTGTTCTCATTAATGTAACACCTTGTGTTGCTCTTCCTAGTATGCTTATTTCCTCAACTTTTAATCTGATTATTGTACCTTTGTCAGTAATCATCATTACATCTTCATCACCATTTGCGATTCTAATTCCAACTATATTTCCAGTCTTTGGAGTAACTTTATATGTTATAACTCCTCTTCCACCTCTGTTTTGTACTCTATATTCAGATAGCTCTGTTCTTTTTCCAAAACCATGCTCTGTAATCGCAAGTAATGTTGCATCTTTAGAAGCAATTATTGATTCCATTCCAATTACAAAATCTTTATCATCTAATCTTATTCCAATAACGCCTTGTGCTGATCTACCAACTGGTCTAACATCTTTTTCATCAAATGTTATACTCAAACCTTTACTTGTTACTAATACAACATTATCTTCACCATCAGTTAATCTTACATCAATTAATTCGTCATCATCTTTTAATGTTATTGATAATAATCCTGTTTTTCTTGTAGAATCAAAATCTTTTAAAGCTGTTTTCTTTATTAATCCATTCTTTGTTGCCATTAATAAATATTTTCCATCTTCAAAATTAGTAATAGGTATAACAGCTGAAATTTTTTCTCCATTGTCTAATCTTAATAAGTTTACAATTGCTGTTCCCTTAGCAGTTCTACCTGCTTCTGGAATTTCATATCCTCTTAATCTATACAATTTTCCTTTATTACTAAAGAATAAAATTGTATCATGTGTTGATGCAGTAAATATTTGTTTTACAAAATCTTCTTCTCTTGTAGAAATACCAGTAATACCTTTACCACCTCTTTTTTGGCTTCTGTATGTATCTATTGGCATTCTTTTAATATATCCGAAATGTGTTAGGGCTACTACAGTTTGCTCTTCTTTAATTAAATCTTCAACATTTATTTCGCCTTCTGCAGCAACAATTTTTGTTTTTCTTTCATCACCATATTTTTGCTTAATTTCTAGTAGCTCTTCTTTAATTATATCTAATACTAATTGTTCATTAGCTAATATTTCTCTTAAATGAGCAATTAATTTCATTAATTCATTATATTCTTCTTCAATTTTTTCACGTTGTAAACCTGATAATGTTTTTAATCTCATATCAAGAATAGCTTGTGCTTGAATATCTGAAAGACCAAATCTTTTCATTAATCTTTCTTTTGCATCATCATATGAAGATCTAATAATATTAATTACTTCATCGATATTATCTAATGCAATTTTTAAACCTTCTAATATGTGTGCTCTAGCTAGTGCTTTATCTAGTTCAAATTTAGTTCTACGAGTTATTACTTGTTCTCTATGAGCAATGTAATGGTCTAAGCATTGTCTTAACGTAAGTATTTTAGGTTCATTATTTACTAGGGCTAGCATAATTACACCAAAAGTATCTTGCATTTGTGTATTTTTGTATAATTGATTTAAAACAACTTGTGCATTTGCATCTCTTTTTAGCTCTATTACAATTCTAACTCTATCATTTCTATCTGACTCATCTCTTAAATCTGATATACCTTCTATTCTTTTTTCACGAGCTAAATTTGCTATATTTTCAATTAATTTTGCCTTATTTACTTGGTATGGTAATGAGCTTACTATTATTCTTTGTTTATTTCCACTCATTTCTTCTATTTCAGCTTCAGCTCTAACTATAATTTTACCTCTACCTGTTGTATATGCTTGTTTAATTCCTTCTCTTCCTAAAATTATACCTTCTGTTGGAAAATCCGGTCCTTTTATTACTGTCATTAATTCTTCATCTGTAGTTTCTCTGTTATCTATAATTTTAATAATTCCATCAATTACTTCAGATAAATTGTGTGGTGGAATATTTGTTGCCATACCTACGGCGATACCTGATGAACCATTTACTAATAATGCTGGTATTTTTGCTGGCAATACAACCGGTTCTTGCAATCTACCATCAAAGTTTGGCATAAAATCAACTGTATTTTTTTCTATATCTGTTAACATTACTTCTGACATTTTTGACATTCTTGCTTCTGTGTAACGATATGCAGCAGCTCCATCACCATCTATAGAACCAAAATTTCCATGACCATCTATTAAAGGATATCTTAATGAGAAATCTTGTGCCATTCTAACCATAGCATCATATACAGATGAATCTCCGTGTGGATGATATCTACCTAAAACATCTCCAACTGTTGTTGCAGATTTTCTATATGGCTTGTCTGATGTTAAACCATCTTCATGCATTGTATATAAAATACGTCTATGAACAGGTTTTAAACCATCTCTAACATCTGGTAGAGCTCTTGAAACTATAACACTCATTGCATAACTCATGTATGCACTTTTCATCTCATTCTCGACATCTCTATCTATTATTTTTCCATCATTTCTTTCTTCCATATGTTAACCTCTTTTCTTGTAATTTCCTACTAATGTATTATACTAAAATGCCACAAAATATGCAAGGAAATTTACCATAAAACCAGATATTTTTTCTGCATTTTTTATTAAAAAATTAGTGTTTTTAATACATTTATTTTACTTTTTATTTTTTATTTATTTTATTT
>OLPV01000862.1_pt1 | contig 24393 bp, 25 predicted proteins | sample 1671961 | NCBI WGS metagenome assembly OLPV01 (sample SAMEA3136630, study PRJEB25190) | human gut metagenome | biome: human gut; feature: human-associated habitat; material: faeces | place: Austria | collected 2013
GACCAGGATGTCTTCTTCAGTGTCAGCAAAGTCTGTGTCACAATCATCATAATAGACTTGTTCGTCCTCATCAGAGTAGTCATCGGAGTAGGTATCATCATCGTCATATTCGTCGTGATCTGCAACGTCTTCGTCGTCCTCTGGGTCTGGGAGTGCTTCTGGTTCAGCGGCTTTTTGGAGTTCTTGAATCTGTTCTTCCAAAGAAGCGATCGTATTCAGCTGTTCGTCCAAGCCGCGCTTCTGATCCGCGATCTTCTCTTGGTTAGAAGCGCCTCCGATCAGGTATCCGGCAACGAAAGAAAGGATAACCGCTGCAACGAAGAAGAACTTCCGGAAATTCTTAGGCAACTGTTTCTTCGGTTCTCCGGTGTCTGCGCTGATGCCTTCTATGCTGGTATCTTCCATCTGAGTCCACTCCTTTTCTATGTTGGTAGCACCGGGGGCATCTTTTTTGCGAAAAGAAGATAGAGGACCGTCTTTCAACGATCCTCTATCTTGATGGTTAACCCGAAGACATTGCGAACAATGCAGAGTTCGTATCTTCGCGCTATGGTGGACCCGAAGGGATTTGAACCCTCGACCTCTCGGATGCGAACCGAACGCTCTCCCAGCTGAGCCACGGGCCCGAAGGGGGATCGGAGAGAATGTGCAGGATTGCCACTCTTTCCAATTAATTTCATAGTATAGCAGAACTTTAAAAAAAGTAAAGCCCTTTTCAGAAAAAGAATACAAAAATTTTATGGTGAGCCGCTTGATTCTTGAGGGGAAATGTTGTATGATATAAACCAAGAGTCTGCCAGATGCCGCCTGCGGCGTTGGGCAAGGCCGCACTAGTCGGGGAGATAGCGGTGCCCTGTACCTGCAATCCGCTACAGCAGGGATGAATCCCGGACCCCCGGAGGCTTCTTGTTTCGTTAGTTGCCGGTAAGCGGTGATGATCAATCGGTCCTGCGCAACGTGGCACTGTGAACCGTGTCAGGCGGGGAACCGAGCAGCACTAAGCAGAACGCTGCGTGTGCCGCGGGTCTGCCGGTTTTGAGCTGGCTGCCAGTGAGACAGGGATAAGAAGTTCTTCAAAGGCCGGTGTGCGGTCCTGCCGAATGTCGTAGCGCACGAGGTAGGCTCTGTTTTTACCCCTTTGGGGAAAAGGAGGAAGGCCATTGTATCAGGCGCTTTACCGCAAATGGCGCCCCCGCACCTTCGATGAGGTGGTGGGGCAGCCTCATATCACCGAGACCCTAAAGCGGCAGGTGGCTACAGGTCACCTCTCCCACGCGTATCTCTTCACCGGCACCAGAGGCACTGGCAAAACGACCTGCGCGAAAATTTTAGCCAGGGCCGTCAACTGTGAGCATCCGGTGGACGGTAACCCCTGCAACTGTTGCCCATCCTGTCTGGGCATTGAGAACGGCTCTATTTTAGATGTGCTGGAGCTGGACGCAGCCTCCAACAATGGCGTCGATCAGATCCGGGCCCTACGGGACGAGGCGACTTACACCCCTGCTGCGGTGCAGAAACGGGTGTACATCGTGGACGAAGTCCATATGCTCTCGATGGCGGCGTTCAACGCCCTACTGAAGATCCTGGAGGAACCTCCGGCGCACTTGATGTTTATTCTGGCGACGACGGAACTGCACAAGGTCCCTGCGACGATCAAGTCTCGCTGCCAGCAGTTTGCGTTTAAACGTATCTCGCCCAAGGCCCTGACTGGGCGGCTGGAATATGTGGCCCAGCAGGAGCAGATCCCGCTTACGTCAGAGGCCGCAGAGCTGCTGGCCAGACTGGCCGACGGGGGACTGCGGGATGGCCTGTCTCTGCTCGATCAGTGCAGTGGCACCGAGGGGGAGCTTTCGGAAGCGGTCGTTCTGGATGTGCTGGGTCTGGCGGGTAACCGAAAAACGGCCAGCCTGCTGGATTGTGTGGCCAGAGAGGATACAACGGGGGCTTTGACAGCCTTGGATGAGCTCTATCGAGACGGCAAGGACATGGGCGCCCTGCTCGGCGAGATCGCCGCTTTGGTCCGCGACCTGCTCATCCGCAAAACAGCCCCGGAGGGCGGTAAAACGCTGCTCACCGGTGGATATGAGGAGCGAGTCATTCGCCCCTTGACGGAGGCTTTTACGGCGGCAGAGTTGGTGCAGATGATGACCATCCTGCAAAACGCACAAGCTGACCTCTACCGCAGCGCCAGCCGCCGGACGGATGCGGAACTTTGTCTCATTCGCCTGTGCGACCGAAGCTTATCGGACACGGCTCAGGGCCTCAGCGCTAGACTGAGCCGGGTCGAAGCCCAACTGGCGCACGGTGTGCTGCCGAAAGCGGTTCCAACGCCAGCAGCGGAAGCACCGGCAGAGCCCCAGCCTCCGAAAAAACCGGAAAAACTAGCCCAACCAAAAGCAGAAGTGGTTCCACCCCCCAAACCGATGGAGCCACCGGTCCAAACACTTCCCCAGAAAGAACCTGTGGCGGTCTCCACGACCCAAAAAGCAGGGGACTGGAACGGATTCCTGAAGACCCTGCGGGACTTGCCCCCCATGGTCCATTCCTTCCTGCATAAACCGGAATCGGCCCAGGGCGTGTTTGAGGAGCATACGCTGACGATTTGGACGGACTCAGAGCTGACGATGAGCTTTCTCAACCGGGGTGACACCCCGACCGTGCTGGAACGCGCAGCTGAGGCTTACACCGGGCAAAAGCGCCGGGTGAAGTTCCAGGTCGGCAAGCCGCCTGCCCAGCCGACGCAGCCCAGATCAAACGCATCACAGCGGCAGGAGGCCCCACAAGAGGATAAGTTTGATGATCTGCTGGCCCTAGGGCGGCAGTTTGGAAATTTCAAAGTAAAGTGAAGTCATAAAAAGGAGCGAATACACTATGGCAAAAGGATATGGACGCCCCCCCATGAGCCGCAAGGGCGGCAAGGGAATGGGCATGGGCATGCCCGGCCTGAACATGGATATGATCAAGCAGGCCCAGAAGATGCAGGCTGACATGGAGAAGACCCAGGCCGAGCTACAGGAGAAGGAATACACCGCCACCGCAGGCGGCGGCGTGGTCTCTGCCACTGTGGACGGCAAACACATGGTCAAGGCCATCACCATCGATCCTGAGGCTGTGGACCCCGACGACGTGGAGATGCTCCAGGATATGGTCATTGCTGCTGTCAACGAGGCCATCCGCAACGCAATGGACGATATGAGTGCCAGCATGGGTAAGATCACCGGCGGCATGAACCTGCCGTTCTAAGAACCAAAAAACGAAAATCTAACTTGAGTTTTAGGAGGAGTTTGGCATGAAGATCACCCTTTTAGAGCCTCTGGGCATCCCCGCCCAGGTGTTGGAGCAGTACAAGGCCCGACTGGAAGCCAAGGGACACAGCTTTACGGCCTACGGGGACAAGACCACCGACCCGGCAGAACTCATCCTCCGGACGGGGGACAGCGACATCGCCATCATCGCCAACAATCCCTATCCCGCCCAGGTGGTGGAAGCTGCGCCCAACCTGAAAATGCTGGACGTGGCTTTTACCGGCATTGACCACGTGGCCTTAGACGCCTGCAAAGCCAAGAACGTGATGATCTGTAATGCTGCCGGATATTCTACCCAGTGTGTGGCAGAGCTGGCCATTGCCCTGACCATTGCCTGTCTGCGGAAGATGCCCGCCTGCGAGAGGGCCACCCGCACCGGCGGCGTGGGCGGCCCTCTGCGTGGCCGGGAGATTTGCGGCCGCACCGTCGGCATCGTGGGCACCGGTGCCATTGGCACCAAGACAGCCCAGCTGTTCCTGGCATTTGGGGCCAAAGTCATCGCCTATTCCCGGACCGTTCGGCCCGAAGTGGAGTCTATGGGCGTGGAATATACGACCCTGGAAGACGTGATGTCTCGCAGTGACATCGTCTCCATCCACACCCCCAACAATGCGGAAACCAAGGGCATGATCTCGAAAGAACTGATCGCTAAGATGCGGCCCGATGCCATCCTCATCAACGTGGCCCGTGGTGCCATCGTGGACAATGCAGCGCTGGCGGATGCCCTGAACCAGGACAAGCTGGCAGGCGCGGGCATCGACGTGTTTGACATGGAGCCGCCCATCCCTGCCGACTATCCGCTGCTGCACGCCAAGAACACCGTTCTCACGCCCCACGTGGCCTTTGCCACTGACGAGAGCATGCTCCGCCGGGCGGAGATCGTGTTCCAGAACGTGGAGGCCTATCTGAATGGGCAACCGGAAAACATCTGCAAACTTTAAGCAAGACCCTGAGAGAAAGAAGGCATCCCTGTATGGAACCCTATCAGCACACCGTACAGTATTACGAAACCGACAAAATGGGCATCGTTCACCATTCCAACTATATCCGCTGGATGGAGGAGGCCCGGGTGGCCTACCTGGCCCAGCTGGGCTGGAACATCGAGATGTTGGAGGCTATGGGGGCCATTTCCCCGGTGACTGGCCTGGAAGCCCACTATAAGCAGAACACGACCTTCCCGGAGGTCATTTCCATCCATGTTTCTCTGACGCAGTATACCGGCGTTCGTCTGCGCCTGCACTATGTCATGGAAAACGCCGGGGGCGAGGTCGTCTTTGAAGGGGACAGTGAGCACTGCTTCTTGGACCCAGAGGGGCATATCCTTCGCCTGAAAAAATCCTTCCCGGCGTTTTCTCAGGTGTTGACCCAGCAGCTGGAAGAAAATTAATTTGGGACAAAGAACAAAAATCATCGTCTTGCTGGAAAACGCAGGACGATGATTTTTGCTTATCTTTGTTTTTCTTGGGCGCGGCGCTTGGCCTTTTCTTTCAGGTGGGCTCGGATGTCAAAGCAGAAGGGTGGGTACATGGCGGGGAAGGCGACGCGGCTTTCCAGGCTGTAACGGAAGAGGTCGAAGAAAAAGGCATAGGGGATGTCCAAGCGTCCCTGGAGCTTGAAGAGAGAAAAGCCCATCTGATGAAGCGCTGTAACTTCGTCAGTATCCAGGGCAATGTTTCTCTCCTTCATCTCCCGCTGCTTTTTGTTTGGAACATAGGGACAGCGATCCAGAAAATCCGTCAGTTCCCCCCGTTCTTCGATGAGAGCTGCCTGATCGAGAGTGATGGAGAGGTAGTGCTCTTTTCGCTGGGGACAGTGGAAGCCGCATGGCTCATTGACGATGATCTCCGCCTTGTCTTTGGGTAGCTGGGCCAGCAGATCCAGGCGGAAGTTGTCATCCGGGTGGAGCACATAACGGTCGTAGTCCCTCGCCAGGCCTTCATAGTAGGCAAGGTCACGTTCCTCTGTAAACGCCGTCAGGATGACGGAAGCATGGACTTCCAGGTTGGGGTAGTGTGCCCGGATGTGATCGCGCAAGAGGGGAGAGGAGACGATGACCCCACCCCCTGTCTCGTTGGCGATCGCCAAGATCTCGTTGCCCATGGGGTCCTTCAGATCTTCTTCGGTCAGGCCCGGCGCAGAGAAAGTCAGCAGGGGCGTGATGCCGTGGGTGACCGCCCCGGCCAGCTCTGCCCGGATGCGGCCTAAGTCATTATAGTCTTCTGTGAGCATCAGCCGCCCGCAGTTCCAGCGGACCTTAGGTGAGCCGTAGGCATATTGGATGGGCAGACGATAGGAAAAACGGGCTTCTGTCTCATCCATACAGCGGTAGAGCAAGTCAGAGTATAAAAACAATCCTGGCACGCTGTAGTGTGCGCCCGGAAGCAGGGCTGCCTGCTCTCCTTGGGGCAAGGTAGATGTACGCATGGGAGATGCCTCCTGTGGTGTCCTTGAAAATTTTCAAAAATCAGTATACCATGTTTTGAAGCGACTTTCCAGCGTCTTGTGTCCGGGAAATCTATGCGGATTTAGATTGACATTTTTTCGATAAGGACGTACAATAGGTGACGAAGATTTGCTCCCTTCGATCGGATGGGGGGCAAATATGAGATATTTGGAGGTTAGGACATGAAGTTTTCTAGCAAAGTCAAAAAGTGCGGTCTGTCCCCCATGCGTAAGTTCCATCCCTACGCAGTGGCAGCCGAAGCCAAGGGCCGCAAGATCTATCACCTGAATATCGGTCAGCCCGATGTGGAGACCCCCCCTCAGTTTTTCGAGGCTGTGCGCAACTTCAGCCAGTCTGTCCTGGAGTACGCTCCCTCTCCTGGTATGCCCGAACTGATCGACGCCATCCAGAAGTACTATGACAACCTGAACATGCACTTCGAGAAGGACGAGATCCTCATCACCACCGGTGGTTCCGAGGCTCTGTCCATCATCTTCCAGTGCATCCTGGACGACGGCGACGAGGTCCTCATCCCTGAGCCCTTCTACCCCAACTACGCCACCATGGTCAACACCACCGGTGCCAGCATCCACCCCATCCCCACCTCTCCTGAGGAGGGCTATCGCTATGCTGACCGTGCCAAAATCGAGGCCCAGATCAACGAGCACACCCGCGCCATCGTTTGCACCAACCCCGGCAACCCCACCGGCGTGGTCCTGACGCCCGATGAGCAGCGCCTGATGTGCGACATCGCCAAGGAGCACGGCCTGTTCATCATCGGCGACGAGGCGTATCGTGAGTTCGTTTACGCTGGCGAGCCTCTGCAGTCCTTCGGTGAGTATGCCGATGCTGCTGAGAACGTCATCGTCATCGACACCGTGTCCAAGCGTTTCTCCGCCTGCGGCGCTCGTGTGGGTGCCATCCTGACCCGCAACCACGAGCTGCTGGGCGAGGCCATGAAGTATTGCCAGGCTCGTCTGTCCGTGGCTACCCTGGATCAGATCGCTTCTGCCGCTCTGTATAACGTCGGCCCTGAGTACTTTGCCGCTGTCCGTGACGAGTACAAGCGCCGCCGCGACACCGTCGTGGCCAAGCTGGCTGAGATCCCCGGCGTCATCTGCGAGTGCCCCAAGGGTGCTTTCTACCTGATGGCTGCTCTGCCCGTGGACGACGCAGACAAGTTCCAGCAGTGGCTGCTGGAGGAGTTCGAGGACAACGGCGACACCGTCATGTTTGCCCCCGGCGAGCCCTTCTACGGCACCCCCGGCAAGGGCAAGAACGAGATCCGGATCGCCTACGTTCTGAAGCAGGCTGACCTGGAGCGTGCCATGGATCTGCTGGCTCTGGGCATCAAGGCTTACAACGAGAAGAACAAGTAAGACCTGCCTGAAGAGCACAAAAAGCATATCTTATTTTCACAGGAACGGTGTGACCTCGGTCATGCCGTTCCTGTTTTTCCTTAACCTTCTGCTGAGTTGACAAAAATATATCAGATACGGTACAATTCTTATAAATCAGAGAAGGAGTGCATGGACCGTGATCACAGGAGAACTGAAGCATAAGATCGACAGCCTTTGGGAGATGTTTTGGACCGGCGGCTTGACCAACCCCCTCGATGTCGTGGAGCAGATGACCTACCTCATGTTCATCCGCGACCTGGACGACACCGATCGCCTCCGCGCCAGAGAAGCCGCTATGCTGGGCCTGCCCCACGAGAGCATCTTTGCCGGGACCATGAAAATTGGAGAGCGGGAGGTCGAAGGGGATCTGCTCCGTTGGTCTAAGTTCCAAGACATCGGTGCCGAGCAAATGTACGAGACGGTCCAGACCCTGGTCTTTCCCTTCATCAAGGGTCTGCACGGGAACAAGGAGAGTGCCTACTCCAAGTACATGGACGACGCGATCTTCAAGCTGCCCACGCCGCTGCTGCTGTCCAAAGTGGTGGATGGGCTGAACGAGATCTATCGCCTCATGGCCCAGAATCCCGGCAGCGATATGCGGGGGATACCTACGAATATCTGCTCTCCAAGATTGCCCAGTCCGGCGTGAACGGACAGTTCCGCACCCCGCGGCACATCATCCGCATGATGGTCGAGCTGATGGCCCCCCAGCCCACCGACACCATCTGTGAAATAATCATGCAGACTTTGATACAAGGAACAGGAATAATTAAAAAGTGTGCCTTTGCGGTGTAAAAACTGTGATTGGGGTGTATAATGGATGCTGGGGTTTCCCGGTTGTTTTCTTAAATAGGAGGATTAGATGTTTACTACAGATTTGGATTTTCAAAAGGATTTAGCGGCTCACCATGTCTTTACATCGTGGCAATTCATTCAATACACACAGAAGAATATTCACATTGTGGAATACTGTGCAGATATACTTGGGAGAATCCTTGAAAAAATGTCACAGAAAACGGTTCGTTGGCAACAGGACTTGTTTTCAGATTTTGTTGAGGAAACTATGCCGGATGGTCGTAAAGTGAGAAAAGTAACAGTTACAACTGACAATTCGCCCGTCTATGAGTTGAGGGTTGCCGGAGAAAAGGTCGACCCTTGGTTTTTGTTTGATAAATTATTGAGGGATTTTTATCAGTATACAATGAATAGTTTTGACTCCATCAGTCAAGTTGCAAACAGCGGTCTACTGGCAAATAGAGGGAAAAAAGTGGACTCAGTTGATTTCCAAAGGATGGCAACTTGTTTTGCCCAGCAGACATATACGAACGCCTTTCCTAAAACATCAGCTTGGTTTTCTTCTATTTCGCAATCCTCAGAGTTTCAGTACATCGAAGCCATAAACAATCGTACAAAACATACTGCCGATATTTCAAACAAGTTATCTATGGGTATCTTAGGCAGTTCTAACACAGCAAAAATTGGTCCTTTTTTCAGAAAAGATGTACAGCATGAAAAGCAGGAACTTTCAGATCAACTTTGTGCTACACTCGATTTTTTGCATACATCGTGGGAAGATTTCCTGTCTGTTTTTTGTGATGAGTATGTTCTAGATGTATTTACCGAAAACAGAATGAACGAAATCGGTGGCGTATATCAACAGAAACTAAAAGATGAACCAGACCAAGACCACTCCTATGCATACATTGAGGTTGTGACGGATTTTGCATCTATGCCAGATGAAATATATATTCTGTTGGTGAGGGAAAATGATGACGAGGTTCTTTCTCACAATTGCCCATTTAAACATCTTTTGGTAAGAGAGCATGATGAGAAAACTATATTGGGAAGATATACGGCAGATGGTGACGTGGGTGATGATTGTCTGCTCTCCTACAGAAAATATATAAAAGATACAACTACCAGTGGAGTTGCTTGTCACTATCATGCAGTCCAAGAGAGCAAACGCTTTTATCATAACAATCCATTTTTTACCGTAACAGTAGTGTCTGATGATGATCAGTTCATCGGAAGAGCCTCTTTGCCGTTCTAATCTCTTAACTAAAAACACCTCACAGTCAGAGAACTGAACTCTGGTTGTGAGGTGTTTAGCATATGTGTTTACACGTTGATTTCCTGCCCGTTTTTGAAGGTGAACCGTACATCATCCTTGCTGTGGACGGTCACGAAGTCTACCAGCCCACACCAAAGGGCAGTATCGAATTTATCCACCAGGTCAGCCTTCGCCAGGGTCTCCAGAAAGGTTTCGATGGTAGTCCTTCTGGATTGTTTGCTGCGGATTGTCTCATCCAGAGATTCATACCTGGCCTTGGCTGCGTCGAACCGAGCAGTCAGACCGTCATAGCGTTTTTGGTATTCAGCCTGGTCGAGGGCAACATGAGCATTTTCGTATATGCACTTTTGGATAAGGTCGGAAAGCACTGTCATTTCGCTTTCCAGTTCAGCCTGTTCCGCTTTGAGGGTAGTAAGGTCGAATGCAGTGTCGAGGGATGCCATGAGAACCGTGATAATCGCATCCTTCTTGCTGATTAGCTGATTAACTGCCGATACGAACATCATTTTGATGTTCTCCTCCGTCAGGTGCGGGGTGGTGCACTTCTCATCTCCGTCAAATTTGTGATTGCACTGCCAAATTACACGGCGGTACTTGCTGTTGGAGTTCCAAACCTTTGACCCGTACCATTCGCCGCACTGCCCACATTTGATTTTACCGGAGAAAAGGTGAACTCCGCTGTGCCGTCCTTTGCCCTGTTTCCGGCGTTCTAACTCCCACTGCACCTGCTCGAAAACATCCGGGCTGATGATGGCTTCGTGGTTGCCTTCCACGTAGTACTGCGGGATTTCACCCTTATTGGCCTTTTTCTTCTTGGTGAGGAAGTCAACCGTGTAGGACTTTTGCAGGAGTGCATCGCCCTTGTACTTCTCATTTGTAAGGATGCTGCGGACGGCTCCGGCATTCCATTTGTCCTTTCCGCCCGGTGACTTGATCCCGTCGGCGGTAAGCTGGGTGGCGATGCCATAGGGCGTCATTCCCCGCAGGAACATACTGTAGATACGCCGGATAATGACTGCCTCTTTGGGATTCAGCACCAGGTTGCCGTCAGGGCCACGGTCGTAGCCGAGGAACCGCTTGAATGGTACAGTGACCTTACCGTCCGCAAAACGCTTTCTCTGTCCCCAGGTGCAGTTTTCCGAAATACTCCTGCTTTCTTCCTGTGCGAGACTGGACATGATAGTAATCAGTAGCTCACCTTTGCTGTCCAGTGTCCAGATATTTTCCTTTTCAAAATAAATCTCTACGCCTTTTTCCTTCAGTTTACGGACTGTGGTAAGGCTGTCGACCGTGTTGCGGGCAAAGCGGCTGACCGACTTTGTGACGATGAGGTCAATTTTGCCGTCCAAAGCATCCTGCACCATACGGTTGAAGCCGTCACGGTGCTTGGTGTTGGTGCCAGTTATGCCTTCATCGGTATATACTGTTACAAACTCCCAATCGTCTCTGCCTTTGATGTAGTTTGTGTAATAATCCACCTGCGCTTCATAGCTGGTGAGCTGCTCTGCGCTATCCGTAGAAACACGGGCATAGGCGGCGGTACGGCGTTTTTTCTTTTCATTAATTGGTGTGGCCGTGAACCGGCTGATTGTTGCCGGAATGGTTGTTACTTTTGCCATGTCTTTCCCTCCATTTTTCTATCATTACTTCTCGCATATGCTGTTTTCGCTCTTCCGAGTGCCTGGGCATTTTTCTTTTGTTTTCCCATTGCGCATCGAAGGTATATCCGTCAAAAAAGTGAACGGAAAGACGGAACGGTGCGGTGATGTGAATACAGTCAATCTGTTCTCTGAAAGCTGTCTCATCAAAAGCCGTCATGCCCATTGCCTTGGCGCACAATTCTGTGAGCGTTTCTTCCTTTATGCTGGGGTTGTCGCATTTTCCGCTTGAAGCACAGCGCCATACCGCATCAGAACTGCCGTCCTTATGTTTGGAGCGCCGCCTGCGATAGTTTTCGCCGCAGCAGTCACATCGGATTCGGCTTGTAAAGCAGGAACTGTTGGGACTGAGTTGGTGCGCCTGAACATAGCGTCCCTTTGCCGCACGGCGCTCATCCGTCCAGCAATCCTTTCTCAAAGTAGACTCCCAATGGTGCGGAATGGTGTGACCGTCCTTGAAATAAAAGAGCATCTCATTCGGAGCGGGAACCTCAATGTACTCTATCTGTTCCGAAAAGACGCTCTCATCAAATTCATCCAGACCGAGAACGGTTGTACAGGCCTGCTTGAGCATTGTCTCCGGGATATCCTTATTCCGGCAGAGAACATTTCCGCTTTTTTTGCGTGTTCCGCAAACCCAAATGGTGTAGTTGGCATTCGGGTCTTTGCGACCTTTGCGGGTGGAACGCTGATAGCTTTTCCCGCAGCACCCGCATTTGATTTTACTCGTAAGGCAGGAAGTGTTGATGCTCCAATTTGCAAGCGCACCGAGTTCTCGGCGGCGGGCTTTTTCGGTCTGCACCGCCTGATATACTTCCATTGGGATGATGGCTTCGTGGGTGTTTTCTACCCAATACTGCGGAAGTTCACCTCGGTTGATTTTTCTTTTCTTGCTGACAGGGTCTACGACATACTCCTTCTGAAAGAGCAGGTTTCCCGTATAGGTTATGTTGCCGAGTATCTGTCGGATGGAGGTGTTGCCGAAATGCTGTCCCTTGTAGGATTTGACTCCCATCTCCGCAAGCTGCTTTTCTGTTGTTTCTGCCGAAAGCCCATTCAGAAAATTGTCGTAGATGAGTTTTACAATTTTGGCTTCTTCCGGCTCAATGACGAGGTGGTCGCCGTCCCAACGATAACCGTAAATCTGAAACTTGCCGTTGGGAATGCCGTTTTCAAACCTCTTACGGGTGCCCCATTTCACATTATCTGAAAGGCTCCGCACCTCTTCCTGGGCAAAGGATGCAAGTAGGGTCAGCATCAATTCGCCGTCCTCGCTTAGGGAATCGATACGTTCTTTTTCAAACTGCACCGAAATGCCAAGTTCCTTTAGATTCCGAACCGTGCTTAAAAGGTCAACTGTGTTTCGGGCAAAACGTGAAATGGACTTTGTAAGGATAATGTTTATTTTTCCGGCTTTGCAGTCGGCAAGCATCCGATTGAACTCCTCGCGGGCTTCTGCCTTAGTGCCTGTTACGCCGTCATCGGCATACACGCCGACATATTCCCATGCGGGGTTTTTTTGAATCAGCTCGCTGTAATAGCTGATCTGTGCCGAAAGCGAGTGCTGCAATCTTTCCGATTCCATTGATACTCTTGCATAGGCTGCGACCTTTTTGCGAGTCGGCATCTGCGGAACTTTCGGCTCGATTTTATTGATGACTCGCATGGAAATCACTCCTTTCCGACACTATATATCGCTCTAAAAGGCTATAAAGTCCAGCCATTATCCGATAATAATGTACCCAAAGACGGCGAGAAATCAGCTTGCAGTTTTGTATCAATTACGGCATATTCCTCTTCGGTCAAAAGCCCCTGACTGCGGAGACTTTTTGCTATGGAAATTGCGGCCTGATATCGCAGTTCTGCCTGGAATGCAGTCTCACTCATTGCCGTCACCGCCTTTGAAACGGTCTGCAATGTAACAGGCGTGACAGCAGTACTTCCGTCCGGCATTGCCGTATGCCCTGAAGGGCTTACCACAATGAGCACAGGTAAAGTCATACATGGCTTTGTGCTTGACTTTTTCCGGGTGGGCATTCCACCAGGTAACACGGCATTTATCCGAGCAGAACTTGATGCGTTTCCTGCCTGGGATCTGTGTGAGTAATGCACCGCAGTGCAGGCAGAAATCTGCATCCAGGTCGATACGGCTGTTGCCCGTAGCCTTTGTGCCGGTCAGTCCTATTTTTCGACAATACGCAACAACAGTGCCTTTCTTCAGCGCTACAGCCTTTGCGATGGTGGCATATCCAAATCCCTGGGTGCGCAGAGTGGCGATTTGCTCTTTCTGTTGATTGGTCATTATGGCATCCTCCTTCTGAGGGCTTCCCTCAATGACCCATCTGGACAAAAATGCCGATTTTGGCCGAAAGTACGAGTGAAAATCTTCTCTCCCAAAGGGTTCCCTCACTGCTCCCTGCGGATGAGATTGCTGTTTTGGCGGAATTTAAGCAAAAAAATAAAGCCCTCCACGGAAAAATCCGCAGAGGGCGTGACTAAGAGAATCGTATTGTTTCCACTTTATTTCTGAATCATATTATGATACCGTTTGAGCATTACGCAAAACTGTTCTCTGGTGAGGTGTCCGCGCAGCTTGAGGTCACCGTTTTCATCTCCAAGTAAAAGGTGATTTTCCAGCGCCCAATTCACAGCCTCCTTCGACCATGTGGCGGGTGTATTATCTAAGGTTACGGAAATCTGACCACAAAGAGCCACTGTGACCTTCTCGGCAAGATCACCCATATGGGCATACATCCAGTTGCCAGGGCAGCTCTTGTTCGCAAACCATCTATGGACAGTCAGCACCATCTCATCAGACTTCGGGGCGTAGTTCAAAGTCTTGCTCTTATCCCCAAGCCAGAGCAGTTTAGTTTTGCCGTTGCGCTTGCAGATGTCGGTGCAAAGCTCGATGAGCTTCTGATACACCACATCTTTGAAAGCGTACGGCTCGGCAGTATCGCTGGCACATTCGATAGTGATGGCTCTCTGGTCATTGGCATTGGAAGAGGAACACCAAGAGCGGTTTTTCTCCTCCACATACATCCCGACCCGACCATCAGCGCCAATGCCGTAGTTGCAGCTTGCTTGCCGGGATGCAGGCAGAAAGATATTGCCCAGCGTTTCCACCGAGCACTGACCCACCACGCAGTGGGGCGTGATGCATTCAATACTATGGGTGCGCTGCCCGGAATGGTTCGGACTGAGTTTGGTGTAAGAAACCAGGGAACTGTTCGTGTAAGCCATATTATTTGTCCTCCTTTTCGGCGCGGTCGTGAAGCTGCTCTAACACCGTCTTGATCCTGTCCGGCACAGGCAAGCCCAGATGCGCGGCATTCTCCAAAAGAGAAACGCCCTCGTTGGAGATGTAGAAGAAGATGACCGCCGTGCGAAGTACCGAACTGCTGCCGATTACCTGCACATCCAGCGCATTGGCGATACCAACCAGAAGAAAAATCAGCACCTTTCGGCAGATACCCTTGAAACCTACCGTGCTGGACAGTTTCTTATCCGTCACGGCGCACATAACGCCTGTGATGTAGTCAATAACAACGAAGGCGATGAGCGCATAAAGAAGACCATCGCAGCCGCCGAGAAAATATCCCAGCCAGCCGCCGATGGCCGTAAAAACCATCTGTGTCGTGTTCCAAAACTCTTTCATACAAATCACTCCTTTTCATTCCAGCCGTAAACGCCGGGTTTCCATACATTACTGTTTTGCGGTACAGCGAAAAAATGCTCTCCGGCGCTGTAATTACTGCATTGGATCGTGTTTAATTTCATGTCAACAGACTCCCTTCGTAATCATACAGCAGCCAGTTACTGCTGTTTGTGGCATACAGCTTGTACCGATGCGATCCGCGCTCCTGAATCGGCGATGCTGCAAACAGGCCAAAGGTTCGGCTCTTGCTTAAGGACAAGAGCTGACCATTCTGTTTGGCAAAAGCAAGATAGGTTGCCACCGGGCTGGTGTTGGCGGATAAGAAAAACACCCGAAAGAACGGTGCGTTGGACAGTACATACGGAGTCCCTGTTTCCCGCACAAAACTCTGAAGAAGCGTGCCGGTCCCGATGTCAAAGACCGCACAGACGGAATACTGCGTTCCGCTCCACTGAATGGAATTCCAGCAGAGCGCCAGAATGCCGGTATCGGTTAAAGAGTAGTAGTTCGGCGAACACACCGTTCCATAGTTCGTGCCGACCGGAAGCCGGATATAGCTCGTTTTGATCTGCTCTCCGTCCGGGGTGATGACCATCAGTACCGCCGCAGAGGATGCCGTTTTAGAACTTTCCTGAAAAACGCCAATCACTGCACCTGCCGGACTGCGAAGATAGGGTCGGTAACTCATGACCTGCATATAGCTGGAATAGCAAGGACTGTACTGTGCTCTTGGGTGGCAGACAGTTCCGGCCCAGACCAGCCCCTTGGTGCTGACGGATGCGCCGTAAAGCCAGCCGGGCGTACTGGAGGAACTGTCCGAGATCGCGCCGGTCACCCAGACAAATCGGGCCAGCCCCTGCTCCTCGTCAAACGAACACCAGTACGGCTCCATATAGTTGTACGAGCCAATAGACGCCAACTCGATCCCCGTCATGACTGCTGCTCCGGTGGATGCCGCAACAATATCGCACAGCACCTGTGCGGAGGTATTCAGCGGACGGTAGAATACATACAGATGATCCTTGACCTGGTCGTAGCAGATGTACGCCTGCCGGGAGTAGTAATTGTAATTGGTCTGCTTTTTGTCTGTAGACGCCACATACAGCAGCTCCCACTGCTGAGATGCGATGTTATAGCAGAAAACCGCCGGGTAGTAATAATAGGTGGATGCGGAGTTGACCCTCGTTTGCAAGGATACCGGAAGAAAGACTTTCCCAGCTTTTTCACTGACGGTGATCCACTCATAGTAAGCGGTATAGCTGTAATAGACCTCGCTGCTTTCAAAAGTCGTGGTTTTGTAGTTGATCGTGTTCCAGTAAGCGCTGAACAAGGTGTAGAGGTTCAAACTCCTGGCTTGCGCAATTGCAGAATAGGCATTCAAAACATCATCCATCAGCGCAGCATCGTGGTTTGCCGACTCTCCGAGAGCGTTATAGGTATCGCTCACTTTGAGCATTTGCCGGAAAAGTGAGGTGTTGTGCGCCAGAATCGGTTCTTGCTCTTTGCTGCGCAGAAGGGACAGCACATTGTCTGTATCCTGAAACAGCGAAGCAACATTTGTATGCTCAGTAGCTTCAATGCCGTAAAGATAGGTCATGAGCGCTTCGTTGAAGTATCCCTTTTCCATGAGAACATCGTAGCAGAGCCGATTGGCTTCGGTTTCAGTACAGTCGGTAAAGACGGCGGACAAGGCCGGTACGCTTGAGAGAATATGTTCTCTTGCCGTTGGGTCGTTGAGCAGAGAACGGAAAAGCGAGGCTCCCTTCAGAAAGTTTCCTCGGAACATCTGACTGTATTTGTAATAATCATTTTGCAAAAGTGGGATCATACCGTGATTCCTCCATCATAAATTGCCAGCACATCGACCGTCATGGCCGAAAACTCCGGGTACGACAAGACCGAGACCTTGGTACTTGCCGTGCCGCCGCTGCTGGTCGAAACATAGACCTCCTGCAAAGCACCGAGCCGCACGGCGATCTGACAGGAGGTTCGGGTGATATTCTTGACCGTCACCACGGCGGTATCGGAAACGGAAACAAAGACACGCGGCACACCGGACAGCGGCCTTCGGAAAGAAACCGTCGTCCAGCCTGCGGTCAGCGTGACGCGCTGGGCGTCTATCTCGATATCGTCCAAGGCGTTTGGGAAATATCCGCCTTCATCGATACTATCAAAAAGATATTTGTTGACCGGCGTTCCTTCCTCAATCGGCTCGTCTGCCCGTTCCCAGGTAGCATAGAACGGAGCGCCGTTTTCCGGCACGATGCGGATGCGGTTGGGCTTCGTTGGAATGCGGTCTTTTACTTCAATCATGCAAACCCTCCTTCATTGAGAGAAAATGAGCCGGAATGCCAGAAACTCTCCATCATGCGTTCAAGCCAGATATGGATGGCGTGCAGATCCCATTCCAGGACATTGACCTGCTCAAAATCCATGCTGTTCGTGATGGTGATCTCCCGGAAGTCCGGCAGATGGTGATATGCGTCATATAGCTTTTGAATATTGTTACGGATACGGTCGATCTCCGGCTTCCACGGAATATCCGCCGGTGTCCAGTGCCGGGTGCGTACCAATGTCTGGTAGCCGAGGGAGTCCAGAAGTCCGGCGAGATATTCCGTCCATTCTTCAATGCGGTTGAGGTCAGCGACATTCCAGAACACCGCAGCGGTGCGCTCGTACTGCAAAGGTTCCATCAAAGACCACATCCTTCCGTTTCACAGCACAGTCCGCCGTCAAAGGTGAATTTCTGCCGGGTGATCAGCACATTGCGCTGCCCGCCGTAAGAGTCTGAAACCAGACGAATATCGGCAGGCTCTCCCGCCGGGTCACCTCGTTCCGTGATGGCATAAGACACTCTGCGTTTGTGAAACCGCAGCAGCCATTCCGCCAAACTTCCGTCTGCCGCAGCGGCGTTTTCGTATTCCACCGTCTGCACCGGCTCGCCCTCTCTGCGGTCGGACGCCGTATAGACTGTTTCTTCGGTATCTTCCTCATACTCGTTGGGTACGGTCAGTTCCACAGTGTTGATCTCCGATGCCACCGTCATGCGCGGCGGATCTTCCATGCGATTCAAATCCAGAAAGCCGGATGCGGTATCAAGCTGCAGCGCATCGAAAAAGGTCAGAACACCGTTTCGATCCATACGGCAGGTACACCGCGCCGCCTGTGCCAGCAACCGAAGCGCGTCTCGGCAGGAGCCGTCCTTGGGCAGTGCGCGGCGAACCACACGCGCTCCTAACTCCTCCGGTATGGAGAACGGAATGTCCATTCCGGTGCTTTCCAAAATCGCTCGAACAGCCTGCGCCAATGTCCAGGTACCGGTGGAACCCAGACGGCACTTCACACTGTCCAGCCAGTAAACTCTGTCATTTGCCGTGATCTTCGCCGTCATGGCGTTGTCTTCGGCGCTGGCGGTGGTGAAATAAAACCGTCCCATGTAGACGGTGTCCGCGCCGATGGTGAGCGAAACATCCAGCGGCTGTGACTGCTGGAGATAGGCGTATACGCCCTTGGGGTTTGCCATATTCCATGCCGCGTCCGAGTTGTCCACCGTCAGCGTCAGTTCATTGGTAGGCAGGCTCTCTCCAAGAGGAGAAAAGCTGTAATCCAGTGTGGCAGATACCGTATTTTCCTGCGTAAATCGTTTGATGAGTCCGAAGATGACCTCCGTAACCCGCACCCGGCGGTGCGGCACATGGGTCTGAAGAAACTCAAGGGTAACAGTTCGATAATGCTCCACCGGTGCGTCCAGTTCACAGCGGTCTGCGGCGTTTTCCACCAGCACATCCTTCAAAAGCACATCGTCAGCGTCATAGGCGCGCAGCCGGAACCGGGCGGCGTGCTGCTCTCCGGCATCGTCAAAGCAGATGGTGAAGCCCGCACTGGACTGGTCAACGCTCCAGGAAAAGCGCAGAACGGGTGGCACATTAAAAACACCGTCCGCATCGGAGATACTCTCGCTCCACCAGCCAGTTTGCTGCATGGGAAGCTGTTCTTTCTCCGGCAGAAGGAAACTGCCGTCCAACCGCCAGTAGTCCTGTTCCAGAGAAGCATACCGACAGGACGGATGCTCGGTGCGGTCGTGGGTCTGCGTGATCTGCGCCATCTCGCAGGCGTCGCTCACTGCGGCCTCTGCCGTTTCGGCAGCGTCTACATCCACCATCTCAAAGGTGACCTGCAGACCGCAGCGGCGAATATCCGCATAGGGCAGATAAGTTTCCGGCATAGGAATCATGTTGAGGTCACCTCCTGGGCGGTCATGGACAGCGTCATGTCATGCCAGACCGGGACGCCGCTACGATAGCAGAACACCGACAGGGTCGGATACTCGATGGAGAAGAAGCCTGCGCCATTTCCACCGGGAGCAGGATATTCCACCCACAGAAACGCGCCGCTTTTCAGCAGCCGAAGCAGCTGTGTTACCAGGTCTGCCGGTATCCAGTCCCATACGGCGGTGATGTTTGTCCGATAGCCCAGGATGTCCTTGACCGTCTTGCCGGACGCCATCGTTACGGTTTTGGATTCTTCCTCCGCACCGACCTCGATATCCCGCACACGGGGCAAGGTGATGCTGCGGCTTTTATCTGCGCTGTAGATCGTGATCTTATCCAATGGAAACACCTCTCTGTCTGGATACATCTTTGAGTGGGTCAAAAATCGTCTGAGCGATGGTCTTGCCGTCCATATTGACCTGCAGAGTGATAGGCTGTGTGCTCCCGCTGCCCATTACCGCCGACAATCCGCTGACGATGCCGTTGACCATCCCGGCTGAAGCACGCTCCCGGGCAGTAAAAGCGTCGACCGAGGGGATGGATGCTGTGATCTCACGGGAAACACTGTCCATACGCCGGGTGAAGCCAACACCGATGCCTTGCGCCATGTAATCGCCGAGAACCGCCCACTTCTTTGCCGGAGAGTGGATGCCCTCTGCCGAGCGCAGGGCGGCACGGGCGGCTGCGGCAACGGCTCTCGCTGCGGACACCACGGCGGACTTCTGGCTGAGAATGCCCTGCGCCAATCCCTTTGCCGCCAGCTGACCGACCTGATAGAGATCATCCTTCATGATGCCAAGTGCGTCCGGCACCTTGCTGACATACTCATTCACCAGAGAAGTCATCTCATCGGAGTAGAAGCGCTGTGCCACATCTGCTGCGGCTTTCTGTTTCTGCTCCCACAGCGCCATGTATTCACTGTACTGTTCGTCCGTCATGGCGAGGAGTTTTTCCGTATAGGCGGTGGCATCGTCAACATCCATGCCGATGATCTCGGTCATCAGCGTGTCGGATACACCGCGCTGCTTCAGCTGCTCCAGCGCTTCGCCGTAGCAGCCGATGGCGTCGATATCGCTTTGCAGATCACTCAGTTCCAGAAAAGAGCCGGACTCGCTCTGCACGGTCGTGAACAGGTCACCGTAGCTTTTCAGCTTTTCCGCCATGCTGTCCTGCTTGCTCTGCAGGTCACTGAGCGCCTGCTCATACTCGTTGCGGAAGGCCTGCACGGCCTGCAACTGCTCTTCCAATGCCGCCTTCGTCACTTCGTCCAGTCCTTCGGCCTTGATGGCGTCGGACAGTTCCGATTCCTTCTCAACCAAACGGCGGTTCAGTTCATCGGCAACTTTGAGGACGGCGGTCTGTGTATTCTGCAATGCGTTTTCAACCGTACCGATGCCATTTTGAATACCCTCGGCCAGACCGCGCATCAGCATCTTACCGATCTGGTCTCGGAACACACGGGAGGGAGAGTGGATGCCAAGCAATCCCTTCACACTGCCGACCAGACCGTCAAACTTACTTTTGACCCAGCTGGCAAAGGCACCCCAGGCATTGGAGAAACCCTGCTTGATGCCGTTTACGATATTCCTGCCAATTTCCAGGAAAGCGGAGAACGCACCGGAAAATACCCCCTTGATTTGCTGCCAGATGCCGGAAAAGAAGGAGGTCACACCGCTCCATACGCTCTTGATGGCATTCCAGGCACCCTCAAAGTCCCCGGAGAGGACTGCTTTCACAGCGGAGAAGATGCCCTTGATGGTGTTCCATATCATGGAGAAAAAGCCGGTCACGGTGCTCCAAACCGCTTTGATCGCAGACCATGCGCCGGAGAATGCAGCCGAGAGATAAGGCTTCACGGCGGAGAATACCGCCTTGATCCCATTCCAAATGCCGCTAAAGAACGGCTTTACCTGCTCCCATACGACCTTGATGGCTGTCCAGGCAGAAGAAAACGCCTGCTTGATGTTTTCCCAGATGCCGATGACCGCATTGCGGAATCCCTCATTGGTGTGCCAGAGCGTGACCAGCGCCGCCACCAGTCCGGCCACTGCCGCAATGACGATGCCGACCGGATTTGCGTTCTGCGCCGCGTTCAGCAGCCACTGCGCCACGGTAGCACCCTCGGTGGCAACCTTGTAGGCGTTCCATGCGCCCACCAACCCCGTGATCATATTCGCTACATTCCAGGTGACGAAGGCTGCGCCAATGCCAACGGCCACGGAGAGGATCGTCTCGCCGTTGTCGATCAGCCATTGGAATGCCCCTGTGACGGCAGCAGAGAAGGCTTCCCAATCGATGCTCTGCGTCATTTCCTGCAGCTTTCCGGTCAGCTGCTGTACGATGGGGACAAGGTTATCCAGAAAAGGCGTGCCTGCCGCCGCCATGAATTGCCGCCAGGCTTCATTCAGGTTGCCCTGGACATTTTCCCAGCCGTCCGCTTCACGGGCAGCCTGACCCATTGCGCCGGACAGCTTCTGAGAGTCCGTCACCATTTTGAGTAAGGTCTGCTGCTTCTGGATCTCGGTCAGTTCGGAGAATTTCTTACCGAACAGTTCCGTTGCAGCGGCGTTTCGGGTGGTTTCCGTACAGGATAGTCCCAATGCGGCATCGTTGGCATAGTTGCCCTTTAGAAAGGACTGCAGGCTCTCGGCGGTATCCTCCAAACTGCGGTCATAGTACGCCGCAGCGTCCGCAGTGGCCTGCAGGGCTGTTTCCATCAGATCCATGCTTTCCGTCGCATCACCGCCGGAGGAACGGGCAAAGGCATAGATCTGAGCGCCGAGCGTATTCAATCGGATATCCAGGATACCGCTGGAGGAAGCTACACGCTCAATGGCGGCAGAAGCAGTACTGCCCATGTCTCCGAAGGTCTGCTCGAACTGACTGCCCTCTGCCTTGACTGCCGCTGCGGATTCTATGAATTCTCCCGCCATGCTTTTGACGGCGGACGCCAACTGTTTTACACCCTCGATGATGGCCTGTCCCAGCACATTGGCTTTCAGGACATCGCCGAAGGTGAGCGCCGAGTCCCCGGCGTCCTCAAAGGCGTCTGTGGTATCGTCCGCAGCGTCCTCTACATCCTGAAGCTCCGACTCCATGCGATTCAAGTCGCTCTGCGCGTTGTTGAGCTGTGTGCCAAGGTGATTGACCGCAGCAGCCTGCCGGTTATAGGCGTTCTGGGCTTTTAGTGCCTCCGCGCTGTTTTCTCCAAAATCCTGCTTGGCCTGATCCAATGCGCCGCCCAGACTGTCCAGTTTTTCTTTGGCTCGGTCATAGGCGGCGCGGATCATATCGATCTTCTGCTTGGTCGCTTCGATGGAACGGCCGAGGATATCCGCTTTCTTTGCCGAACGGCTCTCGGCAGTGTCCATGCCTGTCATAGAGGTGACGGTGGCTTTCATCTCCGAGGAGAGGTTCTTGAGCTGTGCATTGATCGCCGACAAAGCGGTCTTGAATTCCTTTTCCCCATCCACGCCAATGCGGATGCCGATATCATTTGCCACTCTCGTCACCTCCGATCCAGTAATCTCATAAACTCATCCTGTTCTTCTTCCTGCGTCAGCTTTTGCCGTGCGCCCTCGGATTTGATCTGCTCCACAGCGATGAGGTCGAGCAGTTCCGAGAGCGGAACAGAAAGGGCTTCTTCCCGGCATAAGCCAAGATGAAGCCCGTACCATAAAAACCACGCTGCGGTCAGTCTGACAGGTCTGCCTGCGTGGTGTCTGCGTTTTTTGGAAACTCCGCCTCTACGGTCTGTGCCTGCCCGTCCGTCACGGCCTTGCCAATGGCGGCGAACATGGCAGGATAATCCTCTACGCCCACCAGGTCGATCATGTCATCCAGTGAGAACACCTCCGGCGCGTCCAGACCTTCCAGCTTCGCATAGCGATTGCCAGCCACCATAAGCTGATGGAGCAGCCAGAAGGCGTCCGACAGAGCTTCATTCTCCATGATGGAGGAGAGCATCTCAGTCGCGGACTTTACGGGCTTTTCCCGTTTGCCTCGCTCCTCCAGCGCCAGAAGCACACGGGTGGAGAAGCAGCAGGGGTATTCCGTTCCCCGAATCGTCAGAGTGGAAGTCCTCATGCGGATACACCTCCCGTGATGGACAGCAGACCCTTGATATATGACACGGCGTCCGTCTCCGTGTCGAAGATGGCATAGCGGCACCAGTTATGCTCTGTGGTATCGTCCCGCAGGATGGTGGCGGTCAGTTCCTTGGTCTGCCATTCAATGCTCTCGCCCTGGGTGGTGGCGGAGATGCCGGGGTTCTGGAATTGCACCTTGGGATAGACCAGCCCCATCCATTTGGAAGCACCGGACTGCTGTTTCTTGACCACGACACCAAAGCCTACATAAGGGATGGACTGCCCCTCGCCGAATACGATCTCCTTCACATCGTCCTGCTCCTTGACCGCTTTTAAGGTCAGACCCAGGATCGCGGCGGCAGGCTCCGGCAGAAGGTCATCCGTGGTGATGGTCAGTGTACCGCCGCCGAAGGTAGTGGCGGATTCTGCAGGACCGTTGTCCGCATACAGGATGTTGGCGTCTCCGCCATCCAGTTCCATGGACAGTTCCACCGCCTTACCGAGGACGCCGCCGCTGGTATAGCTGACGGTTGCACCGCTTGCGGCGTAAATCGCATAAAAAGGTTTACTCAAACCGATCGTTGCCATAGTAAATCACTCCATTTCATAATGTTTTTCGACATCCAGTACATACTGGTGGTATCCGGTCTCACTGTCGTAGTCCAGATACCTTCGGTCGGACAGAAAAAAGTCCGCATCCAGCAGGATACGAACCAGTTGATTTTTGATCAAATTGTAGTTCCCCTTGGAGAAAACGGACAGCCGCACCGCCTGCACATCAAACTGCGGCCGGTTGTCCGCCATGATATCAAAGGTATCGCCCAGAGGAACGAGTACGACATATTGGTCCGGCGCAGGCTCGGTATAGGCTCCGGTCTGCCACGGGATCTTCATCGCAGTGAGAATCTCACCGATCTCGGATAACGCATTCAAAGGCTGTCCACTCCTTCCTCAAAGATTTTTCGCATTGCTTCGATGCAGGGCTTTTGCGCGGAGCGTTTTGCCGGGGTCATAAACGGCTTTGCCGCCTGACCGTGCTTGCCGTATTCCAAAAGCGCCGCCAGCATGGCGTTGCTGACACCGCCGGAATGCGGCTCGGAAAAGCCCACCTTGATATCCCGTCCTGCACCGTTCTCCTTGACCGGAGACAGGCCGAGGGAACGTTCCAACTCGCCCGTGGCGCGGGAATCATACTTTGTACCTTTGCCAACCACGCTGTTCAGGTTGGACTGCGCCTGTTTCAACACCACCTTGCCGCCTTCCTCCAGTGCCTTTTTCACCAGCGTATCGCTGCGCTTTTGAAGATTAGAAAGGCGGTCTGCCAGATCGTCCGGCAGCTTAAGCGTCATCTTAGCCACTGCTGCTCACCACCTTCTTCGCCAGTACCTCTACATACATTCCACGGCCTTTTACATTCTCAATAGAGGAGATATCAAATCGTTCTTCATCGCAAATGAGAAAATGGTCGGTAGTGACCGTCAGCCCAGGAATACACCGAA
>OLPV01000866.1_pt1 | contig 24315 bp, 22 predicted proteins | sample 1671961 | NCBI WGS metagenome assembly OLPV01 (sample SAMEA3136630, study PRJEB25190) | human gut metagenome | biome: human gut; feature: human-associated habitat; material: faeces | place: Austria | collected 2013
TGAAACCCGAAACTTTTATCTCGTGATTTCCTAAAAATAAAAGCTATCAAAAACATCCGACTTCCTCGAGCAGAAAAGCCTGGTCGAAGGCCGCATGGCCTACACCCACCGCAGGCTGCACGAGGCGAGGTCGGGGCTCGTCCGGCTCGTCAATGCGGGGACGCTGTTCACGTACCTCGACCCGGCGCTGTGCGCAGAGGGGCCGATGCCCGCCACCAACAACAGGATCGAAGGGGGCGTGAACTCCCAGCTCCGCGAGGTCCTGAGGAGCCACCGCGGCCTCGCGAAGCTCAAGCGCGTCAAGGCCGTGTTCTGGTGGTGCTACCTGCATGTCGAATGCCCGAAGACGATGGCGGACACGCTGCGCGAGATGCCCACCGACGCCGACGTCGACCTGCTGAGGGAGCGATACGGCATGAGGGCCGAGGACGCCTCCCGTCCAGAGAAATGGGGAGAGGGCCTCGTGTGGGAGGAGCTCCACCACAAGACGAGATACCCGTTCCGAAACGAATGAATAATAGGCCCAGACACACTTTTTGTCCTATAGGCCTCTCTTTTCGAGAGCCGCGCACGTTTCGCCGAATCCGTCTCTATTGCCTTCATTGGTGAACACGCACCTAGATGGCGATGAGAGCCCGAGTTTGAACCATTTAATTCGCGCTCTTTTTACTTGGTTGCTGACCGAGCTAGCGCAATTTGTAAGATTTTTCATTTCCCAGAGCTCGTCATTCATAGATATGTCCAGGTTTGCAGAAGCGTCTGGATCTTCGACTATGGTCTCGACATCGAAGCCATTCAGCAGAAGGTAGTCTATCCCCGCTTTCTCGTGTTCCTCAAGCAAATCTCGTTGTTTAACGTATTTGACTGACCCGAGCTTCTTCCCCGCAATCGAACCAACATCGACCTTTAACGCTCTTTCTTTGAGTTCCTTTTTATTCGAATCATCCAGAGTCTTCATCAAGTCTATTTGCTTAAACACCTTGTACCGCTCTTGCAGCTCGCGCGGCTTGACCCCCTCGACCACCTCGGCGTAGGGGTCGTCCTCGAAGCTCGGAACAACCTTGCAGTCGCATCCGCGGTGGAAGTGCTTCCACTCGCCCGCGGATTTCCTCGTGTGGTAGACTGCGCCGCGGCTCGCGAGCATCAGGCAGAACGTGCAGGTCTCGAAGCCCGTCGGGACGCGGGCGAATCTCGCGCCCCTGTCCTTGTCGCGGCCGACGTTCGCGATGATCGTCTCGTTCAGGCTGCGGAAGGCGTCGTTCCTGGCATACTCCCCGCACGCCTTCGCGAATTCGGCGTCGCCGCCCTTCGCGAGCTTCTTAACCCGGTGCCTCGCGACGTATGACGGCCGCACCAGACACAATCACAGGCTGCTCGACGGCGAGAAGGTCGACAACGACGAGAACGCCAAGTTCTCAAACGAACGCAGGCGCCCGAGAGGCCCGCAGGGTCGATACAGCAAGATTCGCAACTGCGTTGCACCATTGCGCCATAATCGCGACAACGGGGAGCTTCGAGACTGACGACGCGGAGCGATGGAGCAAGCCGCCCGAGGGAATGACCTACGAGGAATGGAAGGCTGGAGATGCAGCGAGGCAACCGCACGACAGCAGCGGGCGCACGATGGGAGAGTTCTTCGAGCAGCCGAGCGTGAAGGCGCAGCTTGAGAAGCGCGGCATGACAGAGGGCCAGGCCCGCAAGGCATTGTCGGAGCACCTCAAGGTGCAGGGGACAAGCGGAAACGCGTTCGGGGCGATGCGAAAAACGAGCAGCAGCGGGAGTGGTCCGAGGCCCTGCGCGATCGCAATACGAAGAACCTTGACGGCAAGATGCCCGTCGGGCTTTCGGGCGGCGCGGGGATGCGCAAGGTCGTCCGCGGAATGTCTGAAACGCTCGAAAATTGCCCGAGCGAAGACATGAGGGCGCTGTTCTCCAAGTACGGATTCAAGCTCAAGGCCGTGGGCCATTCAGGCGGACGGTCGTACCATTCTTCCGCCGAAGGGCAGGTGCACCTCAATGTGCGCACCGCATTGGCGGGTAGCGAGCTGCATGAACCGTACGGCCTTGCGTTCCACGAATTCGGGCATATGGTTGACTGGTTGGCGGGCGATGGCGCTATGTATGCTTCCGCCAAATCGGGAATTGTGAAGGCCATTGATGCCGATTGGGCGAAATATAAGGCGAAGGTTGCCGACAAACTGGTTTCAGCGCATTTAGCCAACCTCTCTACAAGGGATTTGCGCAAAGAGATGCGGCGCATGGGCAACGAGCTTTCCGACCCGGCTATGAAAGAAGCCGCCCAGAAGGCAAGGCATCGCGTTATTCACGGCGAAGCATCGTTCGCGGAAATCATGGAAGACAGAGCATTCGGCGAGGCGTTCGACAGTTTTTACGAAGCCGCCAAGGCTGGCAGGTGGGACGTTAGCAAAGAAGAAATCGAGCGAGGTGTTTGGGAGAGGGTAAGAGCGGAAGCCGAAGGAAAGAGTCTGTCGCAGATTGGAAGCCTGTCGGACGTATTGCAAGGCGCCTCTGGGGAGTGCTCACCACTTGGGGCGGGGCACGAGCCCGATTACTTCAAATGTGAGGACTGGCGCGAGAAGCGGGCCACCGAGTTTTTCGCCGAAATGTGCGACGCTTTAGCAACGAACCCCAAGTCATACAGGGAATTGAGTAGAATGTTCCCAACAGCGGTCAAAGAGTTCGAGGAACTTATCGGGAGGTTGGCGAAATGACGCGCGAAGAGGCATTGAAGGCGTTCAAAGAGAAGTTCGGGGGCTACGACGTTGCAATGTTCTCGATGGACGACAAATCGCTTATCGAGTTCGTAAAGAAGGCGCTCGAAACGGGCGAATGGCCCAAGTTCGACGTCGAGGGGGCTGTCTATTAGACAATGGCCATCCAAGGCCCGCTTCGGCGGGCCTTTTCCTTTGCTGTGACGCTCCCGCGACAATGAAGCCCTAAGCCCGCAGGCTTCGAGGAACAGCCTCAACCCTGGGCCTGCGGGAAGTCGCCGCGTTCGCGCTACGAGCGGTTCGGGCAGCACGTCATGCCCCGGGGAAGCCTGGGGCATGACGGGATCATCCCCGCGTGTGCGGGAAACACTGTCTTCGATGCACTGACGCACGACGCTGTACCACTCCATGAGCACTTCGAGCGTCAGCGCGTCCGATTCGCGGAAGTCGCAACCGCGCGTGACCTCGTCCCACTTCGCGGACTTGAACTCGTCCGCCTCGATGGACGGCGGCTTCTTGAGCAGCATCGCGAACCTCTTTTTGGCAATAAAAAAGCCGCCCCGAAGGACGGCTTGCGCGGCGGTAGGATTTGCACCTACGTCTCCTCAATCAAGGGCACTCCTCGTACTGTGCTACTTTCCGCGCTTCCTATTTTCCCATATGTCCGTCACCCTATCAACCATGGCCCGCTCATCCGGCGTAAGCCTTGCTGCGCCTTTCGCCGAATCGTTTTCGTTATGGTCGTAGCCATGATGCGTATGCGGTTGCTCTCCTTTATGGGAGTGGTCTATGTCTATCTGTTTCGGTCTCTTGTTCTCGTTGTCGAAATGCACGATCGACTTCAAATCATCGCCTTCCACATGAGCATAAACGCGCCCGCGAGTCATTGTCTCCATGAGGGGGGGGTTATCCCCGCGTGTGCGGGGAACACGCCAACTCGATGCCGACCGTGGCGTAATTGCCGGGATCATCCCCGCGTGTGCGGGGAACACCAGAACACTGGACGGAATATGCCTTCGATGGCGGGATCATCCCCGCGTGTGCGGGGAACACGCGCTCACGGCGGGAGCCGTCGGCATGCTCGCGGGATCATCCCCGCGTGTGCGGGGAACACCCTTGGAAGCGCCATGGGCCAGATTGGCGCGAAGGATCATCCCCGCGTGTGCGGGGAACACGGCGGCGGCGGGAGACTGGCGCGAGGTCGAGCGGGATCATCCCCGCGTGTGCGGGGAACACCGACCACCAGGTCGTTTCGCTTCTGGCCCTGCGGGATCATCCCCGCGTGTGCGGGGAACACGCGGGTTTTTTGGCCGCGCACCCGGTCGGGACGGGATCATCCCCGCGTGTGCGGGGAACACGGATCTACCACCACGCCGAGCGCGACCAGCAGGGGATCATCCCCGCGTGTGCGGGGAACACGCGCTGTGCAGACGTTGCCTGCAGAAATGTTCGGGATCATCCCCGCGTGTGCGGGGAACACAGATTACGGCAGCGAAGGCTACCTACACGGGCGGGATCATCCCCGCGTGTGCGGGGAACACAATCGCTGGGCGCGTTATTGCTTTTCATGGCTGGGATCATCCCCGCGTGTGCGGGGAACACATAGCGGCCATGACCCCCGAGCAGCGCGCGGCGGGATCATCCCCGCGTGTGCGGGGAACACAATCCTGTGGTGCAGGTGCGGGGAAGGAACCTGGGATCATCCCCGCGTGTGCGGGGAACACGTCTGCACGCGCTCCTTCTTCTCGGCTGCCGCGGGATCATCCCCGCGTGTGCGGGGAACACAACATCTAGTTGCGAGGTTTAAGGCTCCGTAAGGGATCATCCCCGCGTGTGCGGGGAACACGGCGTTTCCAAGGTCGGGCAGGGGGCTTACGTCGGGATCATCCCCGCGTGTGCGGGGAACACCCCCAGGTCACAAAGTATGCGACCTGGGGTTTTGGATCATCCCCGCGTGTGCGGGGAACACCTTATGCTTAATCTACAACTGCCATGTGGAGTGGGATCATCCCCGCGTGTGCGGGGAACACTTGGCCCACTTTGATGACGAGATGGGCATCGAGGGATCATCCCCGCGTGTGCGGGGAACACGCCCAGAGATTGCCGTCCGAATCGACCCCCATGGGATCATCCCCGCGTGTGCGGGGAACACTGCCCATGACCGACGTGGGAGCGCTTGCGAAGCGGATCATCCCCGCGTGTGCGGGGAACACATGGTCAACGCCGACGGCTCGACCGTCGACATGGGATCATCCCCGCGTGTGCGGGGAACACCCATTCTGCGTTCCTTTCTATGAAAACCAACTGGGATCATCCCCGCGTGTGCGGGGAACACTCTTAAAAATCCCAGTTCAAAATACCATAGCGACTGAATTACGACTACTTTTTAATAAGTTTGCGAAACAATTGAAACGTTGCTTCACAATCCGATTCGGCACGATGAGGATTCTTGTTGTCAAGGTTCAACAGATCAAGCAAGGTCTTCAGGCGATAGTTGGGCGCATCTGGCATCTTTTTCCTAGCCAAAGCAAGGGTATCTATGCATTCATTGTCAAAATCGTCCAGGTCGCATTCTTCACACGAAGCCTGCACAAAACCAAAATCGAATGGGGCATTATGCGCGATCACAATATTGTCCCCTATATAGGAGATGAATTCTTTCATGGCAAGTTCGAGGTCAACCCCCTGCGACTCAAGCAAATCATTGGTTATTCCAGTTAGCTCAACTACTTTGTCGCCAACGCGTTTTTCCGGACGAACAAGCACATGAAATCTATCCAACTCAGCGCCCCGAACCACCTTGATGGCAGCAATCTCGATTATTTCGTCTTTATCTGGATTTAGACCAGTAGTTTCAACATCGAGCACGACGTATCTATCCGGCTCAGCCGATTCCGTAGACCCCTTTCGCTGTCTCGCTTTCGATCGCGACGCCGCGTAGCTCCAACCGATCCTCTTTTCGCCCAAGGCCTTCGCACGCGATGGGGACGGGCGCATCATTAACTTAATGCCATCGAAATCAATAGGCTCCCATGTAGTATTATGAACTCGATAGGCAAAATGCTGCTCATTGCGAGCAGGAAAGACCATCGTGGCGCGGCCACCCTTGCATTCTTCGCAGATACGCTTCCACAGCTCGTCTCTCACGCGAGCGCTAACCCTGCCCACGTAAACACCCAGGCTAATCTCTTGCAACCACTTTGTTAAGTCGCCGCGCAAGGCAAGAGGGCATTTTTCTAATACAACGACAACCAAGGCTAATCCTTAACAAGCGTCCCATTATTTTCCCCCACGGCTTCAAGCTGGATATCGTTTTCCTTGCCATAGGAAACTCCAAAATCCACAGCGGAGTTCTTATCGTCCCAGAGGAACATCGTGTCAATTCCCGGTTCTTCCTCCAAATCGAAATCGCCCAGAAGAAGCCTCCTAATATCACGAGCACATTTCTCCATAAGCCTCCCGTCGAGAAAGGCATCCCGCGTACGACGACGAGTTTCAGCCCCAATATCGTCTGGGGATTCGGCGGCAACTTCAAAGGCTATCGGAATGGTCATTTCCGCCTTGTATAAGTCGGCGATATCGTAGACAAACGAACGCTCATGACCTTCATGAACAAATCCCAAAGCAGGCGAGCAACCCAATGCGACGATCACGCTGTGCACGGCGCCGTAAAGACATACGTGCGCGGCGGAAAGCGCCTGGTTGACGGGACTCGCGTCGAGAAAATCATCAGGGTTGTACTCCCTGCCCTTCCACGGAACATCGTATTCCTTTGATAAGCGTCGATATAGAGTACGAATTCTCGCACCCTCGCGTCCCCTTAATTGCTGCATTGTGTAGCTCGAAACGTCTTCGCCAGGAAATCGCATGCCATACATCGTCCGCGCGACAGCCAATCGCTTGCGCACATTCGAAACGAGTTCCGCCTGCGCAACAACAAGCCTAGACGAATGGGTGAGCGGTCTGCCGTGCGCATAATAGCGAACGCCATGTTCGCCCACCCAAACGATAGTCGCTCCAGAATCTCCAATCAGTTCCACCGCACGATGGGAAATATTGGTTCCAGGCCCAAGCATAAGAACCCCGAGCGAAGCCGCGGGAACGTACGCCGTTCCGCGCGAATCCGTTATGGTCACAGCGCCATCTTGTCTGCTCACAAGACATCGTTCAACATAAAGGAACGTTATCCGCTCCTTTATTGTAGGCAGCGCATGCAAATCAGGCTTTGCTATACCAGGAACTTCGCCCATGCCATTTACCTGCTTAAAGGAGCGAGGGTGAGAAGACCGCACCCGAATGCCTTTCCGTGCCCAATACCACATGTGAGGGCATGACGCAAAGCATTTGCATCAGTTACGCGAAGTACGCCATCGTACTGAGCCCGCACAAGTGTCATCCTCTTTCCCTGGGCGCCTTTGGAGAAGACAGCCTTGCCAGAATTGCTCACAACCACTCTCGACGCGCCTGATTCATCGACGAGCACCTCAAAACCATTTCGTTGGGCGCGAGAGCTTTCTTCGCTGGCAAAAAGCCGAGGCACCTCCGAGTCGACGGACTCATACGCTTGCTTGCCGATAAGCCATGCCTCTTGCTGCAAAACGGTAAGATGCCCAATTCTTTTGGAGCCACCTCTTTGATTTGCTATATCGGTCGCACCCCCACGAGTACTTCTACTTACCACGGGGTTCGCCACAAGGCGAAAAGAATACGTCTGCCCCACTTCAATCCGCGACAAGAACGCATCGTAGTCACGCGTTCCCCATTGGGGCTCACAATCGGGCCAGCCCATTTGCTCGTCAAGCCCAACCAAACTCGGCTTGCTCGGGCTCACCATGTAAAGGCGAGTGCCCCCGCCATTCATTCTGTCAACACGCCACAAAACACGACCATTTTCAGTCGCGTCGGGAACGGAATTTGACGGAAAGCTGCCGGCGACCGCAGCATGCATCAGATAGGGAGATGCAAGCAATTTGCGCGATTCCCTCCGTGTCATGTTAATAGGAAACTGTGTGAAATACATCGATCACGCCTCTTTTCCCAAAGCCAGCCAGGGGTCATGGTCAGTAAACTGCCCCACATATTCCGGATTCCGAACAGACACCGTCGCATGGGAAACCGTACGGAAGGAATACCTACGATGCTCCTGAGAGAAGCTCACGGGAACATCGCGCTGCACGACGTCGTAGCCCTCGCCGACAGTTGACGAGCAGCCGTCGTAAAGCACCTCCAAATCCACGAATTCTTTATCGCGTTGTTTCCAACTTGCCTGGTACCGCCGAGACGCTTCCCAAGGATGTTTTTTCAGGGCACCAAGCAAGGTTTCATCTTCCAAAATCCCCAGCAATACCCTACACGCAGGCGGGCAAGACCGCCTGCCAAGAAACAACGGAAATACCGGCGAGTCAAGCGCCTGCGCGCACGCATACAAAAGCTCACTATCGCCCTCGAAAGCAGCAACAAACACCGCATCGGCGAGATAATGCCTGCGTGTGAGAGGAAGGCTTTTCGATACATCAACTATCCAGCGAGCTCGATCCTTATCCCATACCCTCTTATGCTCGGTCTGAAAATCCCCTTCAAATGAGCCAGGCTGATCAATGCGCACGCCAAACTCCAGCGATGCGAGATCGTCGACGGAGTCCGTCCTCCTTCGCCCAAGGGCGGCAGCAAGTAGGCCAATAGCGCCACTTTTGGTGGGTTCGTGCCGAGTTCCCCGCTCGGTAAACCTGCTTTCCGAACCCCACGATTGCAGCGGACCCGCCAACTTAAGCAGCAGGACCGTCATGGTTAGTCCTCCCCTTCAATCTGATAGCCGTTTTCTGCAAGAAAATCCGAGCAAGCAAGAGCGACTTCATTGATTGCATCCCCCAAATTGCACGCAACGGCACCCGACATCAAGTCGGGAAGCGCTTTAGCATCTGGCGACGCAACGATTACAAGAGTCTTCTGGGGGAATGTGCCAAACGCATCATCAATTGCTTTCGCCTGATCCCCCAAACGCTCGCAGCCAATCTCGACCTGGCTTTTGCCTCCGCATGCTTCAACGGGCTTCTCGAAAGCATTCACCAAGCTCACCGGTTGCGTATTCCTGAGCTGAATTACGATAACGGCGGGCAAAGTACGATTTGCAAAGGAATTTTGCTTGCCCGTAGGCATGGATAGTATGAAGGAGCGTAGAAACGCCTCCACACCACGACAAGCGACCTGTGCAGACCCTAAGTTTTCGCACAAATGCAAGACATCGATATTCGCATATCGATACATGGTCGACGAGGTAAATTCCGTTGTCTCAATCATCGCAGCGCCCGCATTGTCTTCGGGGGATCGGTCATCTAGCGCCGTAAAGTAGTCAAACTCTGGCTCCATTTTCCCAATACCGATTGCATGTGCAACCTGGACAGATGCATCCACATTCAAGTCTGGAGCGTCCGCAACCATTCGCCCGAACATCGCAACATCGACAGCATTCAGCAGGGGGTTCTTCTTGATATCAAAAATCTCCCTTGCGGCCTTCTTGTTAACGGCCTCCCCCGCCCCAATCGATTCGACTGCCAATTCCGCAAGGGCTCGAGCCTGTCCTGGGGCAACAAAAAGCAGATACCCCGTAGCACCATCAGTCACCTTGACCCCCGTTGCCGAAAGAACTTTTTCGGCAGCATCCCGTACCTGTTCGCGATCGACATTCGGAAGCAGATTATCAATGCATTCCGCAATCATATCCACGGCGTATTTCGTTCGTTGGCCAATTTCGTCCTCATTAAGCATGTCGGGGAAAAGATCCCGCGTCGCCTTTTTCCAGGCCTGACTTGAAACCCTCGCACGCTTCACTCCGCCAAAACGAGCAGACTTCGGACTTCCCGTATCGTCACGATTAATATTGCTCGGCGGAACAGTCTGCAGAATATGAACGTCAATGAACAAAGAATTAGCCATTGCTGTTTCCTTTCTTATCGTCATCATAGACACTTGTTAATTCGATTCATCGGACCCAAATACATTGGCAGAAGCGTATTCGCGACCCCATGCAAGACGAATCTTGTTTGCTCTATAGGGGTTTTGCAAATCGTAGAGCTGAGCTGCAAACTTAGCGTAGTCAAGCGAAATCGCCGCTCCTCGCAGTTGCTGCACGATCTGCCTTGCATAATGAAGGGTTTCCTCCATCGATTCGGCGGTAATGAACGCCCTGAATCGTCTCGGCATTTCCCCTACCTCTAAATTCGAATAGCGCTCCTTCTCTTGCAGGACAAGCTGCCTTACAGCACCGCCAAAGCCCCTGCCGTTCGCATGCATGGGTCGCGATTGCCCCTGTTGGTGCAACGCATAGAGCGTCAAGGCGGCATGAACCGCGTTTTCACCCGGCGATGGATCCGGCCCCTTCCCAACGAGCTCGAGAGGAAGGCCCTCGAACTCAAGCGGCCACGCATCCATATTGGAGCCAATAGGCATCGTCGATGCATGACGCAAGGTCGCAAGCTTCCTGGCGCCTCGCGACTTATTAGTCACAGAGAGATAATCGTTTTGAATAGAGTTGACGCGTGCATGCACAAACTTCGCAACGCTATTCTTCGGATCTATCGCTTCTTCCTCCGACATCAGCACACCCCTTTCTTGGCTTTATCATCCTCTTCTGCAGGTAGTATTTTCCTCAAGGCAGCATTGAATATCGCTTCGGCACGCGATGCGGTCATCCATGTGTTTTTTCCGCTCGGGCCAACCCTAGCGAGGGATCCGACGGCCGAACTTGGGCCAGCATCATTCAGAAGTTCTGCAGCATTTCTCCTTATAATTGAGTATGCCAACCGTCTCCACCGGTCCCTTTCGATTTCAACATCACTGCGCTCGCCAAGTCCCGCAAACCACAGACGGAAAGGCGAATCAATTTCAAAGAAGGCTTGGGTTCTTGACCTTTGCCTCGCTCCGTTAATCTCGTCAGCACCGCTGCCTCCAGAAGCTATACACAAGTTAGCTGCAAGATCGCCCAGAACAAAAATCGCATCAGAAGTCGAAGCAGCACATTCCTTTGCAAGATTCACCAATGATTCGCCTTCCTCCGAGAGCATAAAGGCGCTCAATTCAAGTCCATCGCTAACGAGGTTGGTAACTACCGAATTCTGAGTACCGTATTCAAGCCCGACAGCGTGAATCTTAAGCAGGTTTTTCCGATCAAGCCGACATCCGCCATCGTTGCCAACAAGATATGACAGCCAATTGTTTAAGTCTGCCCTCAAGGCAGAAGAGCCTTCTTGCCAAGAACCCCTATCAAAAAGGGAGTCCAATCCACGCCAAAGCGCTCTATCGGATTGATGTGTACGAGGGAGGTAAACGAGCGGCGCCTTAAGCTTCTTCTCCTGGGCCTGGCTTCGTCTCCAGGCAGTCATCGGCTCATACTGCTGCATGTTCTTCGAATCCAGCTTATCACCGTTCGTTAGAACCACACCAACGACCTTGTCGTCTTCGAAAGCCAGACGGGCCCTTCGAGATTGCCACGTATAAAGATCTGCTCTGCCCGTCGGACAACGCCCGCTGGAATTGCCGTCCTCCGCAGTCCTTTCCCAAGAAGGAAGATCCCCTTCCGAAAACAACTCGTCATCTTCAGTACCGCGAACAATGAAATTCAGCAAGATTGTTTCGAACAGCGTTGCGCCCTCGAAATATAATCCTCCCAAATTTCCCGACCAGCCTGTTCCGATTGGATAGCTTTTTCCTCCTTTGACGCGAGGATCCCCAACTGTCCCGCTCTTAATTCCCGAGGTGTCGAACGCCTGAACATGAACAAGCCATCGGGCGGCTTCGGAATAAGTAAGAGATTCTGCTCCCTTACCTACCCGAAGCGAGAAGAGGGCATCTCCGTCGGGAATGTCAGCGATTATTTTCGTAATGCTTGATATCTCGTTTCTTTCCGTCCGCAATCCAGCGACCTGCATAAAGGGCTTCTCTTCGTCAAAGAGGTCAAATCTGCCGTGCCACTTGTCAAGATACTCACGTATAGCGGCAATAGGAAGCTCGGGCGCCGCCCAGAGACGGCCCCAAACCTCCGCGGGGTCGTCATCGTCATCTAAGGTCGGTGAAATCGACCTCTGCAAAATAGCCAGCAGAACACGCAGTATCGCAAAATCTTGAGTCGGCAAATCATTGGCAAGACGTCTGATGCGAGGCGCTTGTTCAAAAAGCTCCATCAGAGATACTTCGCGCATTTCGCCTTCCGTATCGCGCACCAGAATCCAGGGCTCATCAATGAGATTGAAACTCACATTCTCGTTCATTGCGCATCTTCCCCTTTCCCATTCGATTCAACCAGCTCAAGTCCCGCTTCGCGCGAATAACGCAGCTGATAAATGCGGGGCCCCGCCTCAATCGAAGCGCTTAATGAAGAATCAAACGCCATCACCAGCTGCCCTCTCAGCCACCTTGACTCCTGCCATCCAGGCACCGGGTTCTGCGACTCAAGAGCTTCTACGACATACGTATAGTTCCAGCTCATAGACATCTTTGGAGGCAGACTCACCGTACAAGTTGCCGCCAAGCGGGCAACTTCGTCATCGGGTGCGCAGCTTCCATCGCCCAACGCGCCCCCAAAAGGACGGTTGCCCTTTTCGTCAACGACCCATGGCAGAAGCCCAAAGCCGCTATTGCCTTTCAGAACAACGACTACCTCTATCGACTCGCCTGAATCTCGGACAGCAGCGCGCCCTTTGACTTCGTCCATAGCGGAATAGGATCCCCTTAGCCAACCAACCAGACTGGCGTTCCTATTCTTTTTCGGCTTCGCTAAAAGCCACGCATTGGCACGCATCTGCGCTTCATTGCGCTCCGCCTGAAGCCCCTCGTCAGCCGCACGCAATGCATCTTCCCAGTTTTTTCGGCAATCGTCAGGAAGCAGGCCCCCCTGCATGTCGCCCGGGGAGTACACCAGCTCGACAAGCCCCGCAATATCGTGAGGCAAATTGATTGTTACCGCTTCGCAGCCATCGCCCTTCGCCCAAAGCGCTAGCAAGCTTCTCAACAACAAGGCGCGAGGGTAAACGTTCTCAATTCCTTTCGCGACTTTAGGGGGCACCTCATCCCAGTTTTCAACACCAGCAACGTAGCAATACGCCGACCTTAGCTTTTCGGGACGGCGCGATTGGCCCTCGCCACGCCGATGCCGATGTAGGCGTCCCATTCTCTGAAGCATCAAGTCCACAGGAGCAATATCGGTAACCATGACATCGAAATCGATATCAAGAGACTGTTCTATAACCTGCGTGCCCACAACAACAAGTTTGTCCGGGCGACCGCTAGAATCGGGACCAAGCAGTCGCAACAATTCCGCATCATTCGCCATACGGTCAGTTGCGATGAATCGAGAGTGCACGAGCTTTACGCACGAATCCCCAAACGCTCGTTTCAACTCCCCATACGTACCCTGCGCGCGAGCAACCGTATTCCTTAATACGCAGGCGCAACCTCCGCCCGAAAGCAATTCATCCAACAGGGCAACAAGGGTGGCATCGTCATCGTCGATTCCACGAACGACCACGTCCGTTCCAATCGAGGGGTCCACGCATGTCCGGTACATCCCATCATTCAATGCCCCCTCATAAGATATTGCGGTAATAAGGGGATACGCAGAACGTCCCGTTTTTTCACGAGGAGCTTCCGGAATATCGCGTCTTCTGGAACGCCGCGTTGCCGATTTTGCATCTCGTCCACGATAGGCATGGATAAGCTCGTTACGGCGTGCACTCGGAAGCGTCGCAGAGAGCAAAATCGTCGGAACGCCATACGCCCCAAGCCACGCGAGAACCCGATCGAGATATGTATTCATATAGGCGTCGTAAGCATGCACCTCGTCGACAACAACGACTTTTCCGGCAAGGCCTAAATGCCGAAGCTGCACATGCCGCATCTTGAGCGCCGCCATAAGCAGCTGATCCACGGTTCCGACAACGAACGACGACAAGAGGCCACGTTTCTTGCCCGAGAACCATTGATGAGCAATAAGGTTCTCCTCAGCACAAAACTCGGTCCCATCCCCCATCCATGTGCTTCCCCACGTCTGTAGTTTCGAATAATCGGGGTTCAGCGCCGCCTTGCTGTGCAAAAGCTGCATCGTTTGCACGGATCTTCCCCTGGAATCTGGAACAGCCTTGAGCCACTCCTCAACGCGGGCAAACATCGCATTGGACGTTGCCATCGTCGGAAGAAGATACGCAACTCCACCAGCGCCACTCTTGGCGGCCAAAACCTCCGCGCAAAGCAGAGATGCCTCTGTTTTCCCATTTCCCATAGGCGCCTCAATAATTAACAGTCCCGAGCCATCCATGCCGAGAGCTGCACAAAGGGCCTCCGACTGAGCTTGCCTCAATTCCGCATTTTCAGGAAGCCCGTTAAAGCGCCTGCGAAAGAACTCCCGCTTGTCCAGATTGATGTCCTCAGCATGCCACGCCGACGGCAAACCCAAAGAAGACCACGCCGTTTCAGCTCGCACAGAAAAGTCGGCGTAGTTTTTAACGCAAGGAATAAGGGGGAAGAAGTCCGAATTCGAGGCAATCCAGTCGGACATTATGACAAGCGCAGAAATAAGTACTTGGGTTGACTGCGGCGGCGCGGACACTTGGAATAGATTTTCGAACTCATTTGCCCCAGATATTTCGAAAGCCCACGTAAGAAGCTCGTTTTGAATAGATTCCCATTCTTGGTCTCCCAAGTTTTCAATGGGGAAATTGTCCGATGCGATTTTCGTATCCCTAATCGTCTCTTCCGTGGGAGATGCACCATGATGCGCCCCGATGATGCTCCCGAACATCCGCGAGGAAGCCCAGCCGCGACTATCAAGCCATTCTTCGAGGATGAGTTCTCCCATAGTTGCATGGGATGGCGGATGGTTCATCATGCGGGCGCTCGGCAATCGCAAGCCCATTTCTCCAACAAATTCCGCTCGCTCCAAAACCTTATACTGGAATGCTGGGGTAGCCTTGCCGATATCATGAATGCACGCAAGCCAACTTACCAGCGCTTCTGCCGCGCTTTCGCTCCCTATAAAACTTGAAATATCGGATTTAACAGAACCCGAAAGCCATTCGCCCCACAGCTTACGAGCTACATACATAGAATCAAGCATGTGAACATACAGCGAGGACCACAGATTGCATTCTTCACCGCCGCCCGTTTTAGCCCACAGCGCACGAGACTGCAGAGTCAGTGAGATTATCCCACCTGAAGCATGAACACGGCCTGCCAACCGAATGTCTTCACGATCCTCTTCATCTTTCATCACGGCACCCCTAGCAATTAATGCAACCCTTAGCGCAAATGGCTACCCCAATGTCCTGAATGAGCTGGCCTTGAACCCGTACCGTGTTTTGACCCCTCTTCAACATATCGTTAGAATACCTGTTCAGGTATTATTTTTTCCTCGCGACCTTTGCCCTTCTGAACCCACTATACCCGATTCAATCTACGCATGTGTCCAAGCAACTGTACAGTTGAATCGATTATGGGCAAAAGTTCAGTAGCCTGCGCCACGAGGAAGGGCTTACGCCACCAAACCGCCACTCCATCTAGATAAGCACGATAGCTAAAAGCCACCCCGTGGCAATGCCCAAGAAGACGACAACGACAAACGCGAACTTCAGTGCCTTCATCACGAAACCGTGAATCTTGACGGCGCGCACCTGGTTCTTCTCGGATATCTTTTCAATCGCTTTCCCATAAAGCGCTATAGAGCCAACAACTGCAATGAAAGCGAGGTAAAGGAAGAGCAACAAAAACAAGAAATCCAGCACAAGGCTTCCTTCCTCGAGTAATTATCCAGAGCGATTGTCTATTCCGCTCAAAAGCAATGCGCCGTATCGCAAAGCCGTTGTCAATTAGACCCGAAAGCCATCAATGACTCAACAAGACGGTAAGCGAGTATGCGCTCGGCAAATGGGAATCCCGACCCGCCGCCACGCCGCTATTCGAACAAGCACGCCTCAATCACGTTTTTGCCGCGCAGGGTCGCAAGCCACTCAGGCGGAATCGCCTCGCGACCATACAGAATGCCCGCTAAGCCGCCCGCGACGCATGCAGTAGTGTCAGTATCGTCGCCCAAATTCACCGCAGCGAGCACGCATTCCCTATAGCTTTCCGTATGCTCCAAGCACCAAATCGCGGCGTTATAGGTGTCCCACACATAGCCGCTGCTCCCGCCGGGACCACCAGCCGACTCACCCGCAGGCGAGCCCTCGCACATCAAACGCGCGGCGTAACGAATCATTTTCTCGCACGCATCCATGCAGGCATCGGTCGCGTGCGTGATGGCGCTCACTGCGCGCACCTCGGCACTCGTGCAGTCCATGAAAGCCATGGGCAAGCAGCGCATGAGTGACCCGTTGCCCTTGTCCCACTCGCCCGCGCCGCCGCGGCCCGTCGCCAGCGCCTTGCGCGTGGCGTTGCCGTAGTCGAAGGCCACGCCGTCCGCCGTGTACGCCCCATCGTTGATCCATGCGCGGAACCGTCGCAGAATGTCATCGCAATCGACGCGCCCCAATTCGCGATAGCTGTCGCACAGCGCGAGCGCCATGCTCGTGTCGTCGCTCCACGTACCAGCGAGTTGGTTGTGGCTGCCGCCGCCCACCATGTCGACGCACTCAAAGCTTCCACGCGGCTTGAACTCGAAAGGCACGCCCAAAGCGTCGCCCACCGCCATGCCATACACGCAATCGCGCAGCGTTCGATTTAGTTTCATAGTACCGGCCTCCTCGCATCCAATGCACGGCATATGGCGCTTTCGTCGCAAAACACGCCCGCTGTGCATCTGGAATTCTTAGCTTCGCTTCAAATTATGGCAAAAAAACGCGACGGTTAGGTCGCTTATCGGCGAGGGGACGCGAGGCTTTTCGACATATTACCCCAGCTCATTCCCATACCCTTCTTGGGCACCCCTCCCCCTTTTGGCTCAGGAACAGAAATGGCTCGCAACCTCATGGTTGCGAGCCATCCGTTTAACCTGGAAAGAACTCTGTCAATTCCGTATCGCCAAGCATCAATTCGGGCCAAGGTGACGAACGTCGAATCGAATGAATCCCCAGAGTATCTAGAAAATCAGACGACAACGAAGCGCCTCCAGCTTCCGAAAGAATGCACCAGACGGCCCGAAAGCTCAGTGCAATCGAAAGCAAGCAGGCCGTCGTCCGTTAAGCCAATAGCACTACTCGGTTCGCGGAAGCTTCTTGGAATTGCGGGCAGCAAGCACAACGCACACAGCAATAGCAACATCGCATGCAGCGCAGAACAGCCATACGGAGTTGTAGCCGCCTGTTGCTTGGTAGATGCTCGTAAGAATAGGCACGCCCATGCAGCCAAGAGCATAACCAATCGCCGGCACCAGCGAATAGATCTTCGCGTAATCCTTGTTGCCGAACAAAAATGCAGTCAGCATCGCGATACCCGTTCCGTAGCAGGCATACATCGTGTCGTTGAGACCCGCGCCAATAAACGCCAGAGCAGGAACGCTCGCACCCACGGTCAAGCAGACGAAAGAAAGAATCGTAACGACGCACCACAAAATGACGCCCTTGTCCGCGCCGAATTTATCGCATGTGATACCGATAAGGGGATTCCACGCGATATCGCAAATCATCGCAACCGACACCATGAAACCCCCCGTTGCGGCACCGAAACCAACAGATTCAGAGAAGCTCGTGAACAGCTGGTTGGTAACCGTGGTCATCGTGATCAGAGTCATGGCGACAAGAAGCAAAATAAATGCCGGCGATTTCACAGCATCGCGAAATGCAACGCCATCTGTGGGGTCTTCAACATGCACGCCCTCTTGAACCTTGTCGTAGCCATACGGGAGCAGGCCCTTGATTTCGGGCTTCAAGCGAATAATGAAAAGAGAAGAACCGCACATGAGGACAAAACTCGCAACGCCGAGAACCACATAGCCCGTTCGCCAGCCCGAAGTAGCGATGATGTTGGAAATAACAGGACTCATAATGGCATTGACGAGCGAACCAATGCCCCATGCCATGCCGATGGCAAAACCTGTTTTTTTCGCAAACCAATTCTCAAGCACGATCGCAACGCCGATAGACGTATTGAACCCCATGCAAAAGCCGATAATCGCGCCCGAGATATACCACATATACAAATCGCCGTACAAAGACATCGCCACTGCCGCGACAGCCTCAATCGCACAGATGATGGTCATGTGCACAGGAATGTTCATCTTCGGTATAAGACGCCCTGCAATCGGGAAGCTAATAGCTTGTCCGATGCACACAAGCGTCATGTAAAAGCCTAGGTCAGATTCTGCGAATCCTAAGTCTTCGCAAATCGGAACATAAAAATTGCCGGCAACGATAGTCAGAAAGCCAATAGAGCCCGAAACCCACATCGCACAGCCAAGAACAACGAGCCACGGGTAGTATTTCTGCATCGTAGATTGCTTGGATTGATTCATAGGAATCACCTGCCTTGTATCGCAGACGACCGCCCCACGGCCGCCCGCTTTCCCCTAATATGGAGAAAGGCACCTGGAAAGCGCCTTTCTCGCAAGAAATTATTCGTTTGAAATGACCGTACCCGTCTCGCCGCGCAGGCCCGCAGCCGCGCACTCCAGCGACGTGATGAGCGCACGTCCTTGCGGATATTTCGCAACGTAATCGAGGCACGCCTCAACCTTGGGCAGCATAGACCCGGGCGCGAACTGGCCCTGCTCGATGTATTCATGCGCCTCGGCAGGCGTCATGTGGTCGAGCGCCTTCTGGTCGGGCTTGCCGAAGTTCACGCACACCTTCTCGACCGCGGTAAGGATCACCAGCATGTCGGCCTTGAAGCCGGCCGCCAGCATGGAGGCGGAGCGGTCTTTGTCGATGACCGCCGCCACGCCCTCGTAAGCATCGTTTGCCTCAAACACCGGCACTCCGCCACCGCCCGTGGAAACCACGATGTATCCCGCATCCATGAGGTCTTTCACCGCGTCGAACTCGACGATGCGCTGCGGAACGGGACTTGCCACCACGCGTCGCCAGCCGCGACCAGCGTCTTCCCTCACCGTGCAGCCGGTGGCTCGGGCGAATTCCCTCGCCTCGTCCTCGGTCATGAACGCGCCCACGGGCTTGGTGGGGTTTTGGAACGCGGGGTCGCCGGGGTCGACGACGGTCTGGGTAATGACGTTGACGGCTGAACGCATGATGCCGCGATGCTTCAGCTCGCCCAAAATAGCCTGAGTTAGGTGGTAGCCGATGTAGCCCTGGCTCATAGCGCCACACTCGGGAAATGGCATTGCCGGAACTTTGGCCGACGGGTCTTTGCTGGCCACGTCGAACGCATTATTGATCATGCCCACCTGGGGGCCATTGCCGTGGGTCACTACGACGTTCACGCCGTCGTTCACCATGTCGACGATGTGGCTGGCGGTGTTTTTCACCAATTCAAGCTGCTCGGCGGGTGTGTTCCCCAAAGCGTTTCCGCCCAGGGCCACCACGACGCTCGGGCCCTTTCCTTTGATATAAGGCATGTCGAATACCTCCTTCGATGCGACTTTCCAGTCGAACTTCACGCACGAACCCAAGCCCCCTCTTTCGGGCGCAACGCGGGTTCTGAGTTGTTTAAAATTGGCAGGGGTCGCGGGGAATGCGACCCCTTTTTGGGAAGACCAAGCAAGAAGAGCATGCTCAAACTTGCGATGGCGCTAAGAGCTTTGGAGCCTCGCCAAGCCGACCAGGGATCACGCTTCGGCCTTCGGCTCGATCGGCGCGGGTTCGGGCTCGCCTTTGGGAACCCAGCCCAGTTTCTTCCCGAAGAGCACGGCCACAATAAAGACCACGATCGGGTACAGGTAGCAGAAGAACGCGTATCCCATGTAATCGACGCAGGCGACGCCCAAGATGGTGACCATGTAGATGGAGCACGTGTTCCACGGCACGAGCACCGAGGTGATGCCGGCCGACGAGTTCACGATGTTGCCCCATGCGGCGCGGTCGACGCCGCGGCGGTTGAACTCGTCGCGATAGACCAGCGTGGACATGGTAATCGCCGGATACTGGTCGGGGAGCAGCACGTTGAACAACGCGCCCGAGAACACGGTGGCCCCGACCAGCGACGCGAGGCTCTTCAATCTATCGACGATCGGCTCGACCATCGAGGCCATGAGTCCGCAATGCTGCATAATGCCCGCATACGCCATGACCAGCAAGATGATGGAGATGGTTTCGAGCATCTCATTGATGCCGCCGGCAGACAGCAGAGTGTCGATGAGCTGGGCACCCGTATTCGACTCGGCGCCGGCCACCATGGAATCGATGACCACCGAGGGGTCGATGCCCTGGTAGAAAACGGCCTCGACGGCGCCGAGCGCGATGCCCACGAGGAATGAGGGGATGGCGGGAACTTGGAGAGCCACGCATGCGACCATCACCACCAGCGGGATGAGCGTCACGGGACCAATGTTGTAAGCGTCTTGCAGGCCGGCCAGAATCGCCGAGGTGGACGATTCGACATCGCCGGACACATCCAAGCCAAAGCCAATAACGGCATAGATGCCCGCGCATGCCAGGCACACGATGATGACGAGCGGGAGGAACCGCTTGCATAGCGCGAACACGTCGACGTCGGCGATGGCTGCGGCCAAATTCGGCCCATCGACCAAAGGCGAGACGATCTCGCTCACATACGCCGCTGCGATGATTGCGCCGGCCGCCATGCCCAAGGGGACGCCGAGCGCGGCGGCGATGCCGATGAACGCCAGGCCGATGGTGCCCGCGGCGCCCCACGAGCCCACGATTATGCCAATAACGAGCGTCGCCAAAAAGCACACCGGCAAGAACAGCTGGGGCGTGACCACCTCAAGACCGTAGTAGATCATCGTGGGAACGGTGCCCGAGAGGATCCAGACGGCGACCATGATGCCGATGCATATAAGAATCAGGCACGCCTCCATGGAGTCGTTGATGCCCTTCTGCATGGCATCGAGGATCTCTTCCCAATCGAAGCCCAAATACAGCGCGATGAGGCCGGCGATGACGCAGCCGACGAGCATAGGGATTTGGGGGTCGGTTCCCAAGCCCACGACGCAGCCGAACATGACCACGGCGAGCAGGCCGAAGGCGAGCATTCCGTGGCGGAACTTCACCTCTTTTTTCGTTTTCGTCTTTTCAGCCACGGCAGAATACCTTTCAAACAGGAAGGGACCGCATTGGGCGGCCCCTTCCGCTCAACAATGACGAAGGCGATTACTTGCCGATCTTGGCGAGGACCGCGTTCATGCGGGCCTCGGCCGCGTCGGCGGCGGCGGCGTCCTCCTCGGTCTTCGGGCAGAGGTACGCCAAGATGGCGCGGATGGAATGCTCGCGGTTCTCAGCCTCGTCCCAGCACAGGCTGCGGTCGCCGTCCATAACCTCATCGACGACTTCCTCGCCGCGGGAGGCAGGCAGGCAATGCATGAACTTCGAGGTGGGGCTCGCATAGTTCATCATGTCCATGGTGACCTGGTACTTCGGATAGAAGACGTCCATGTAGGAGGAGCCTTCCTCTTCGTCGTCGTACAGGCCATACCAAACGTCGGTATAAATGAAATCGGCGCCCTTGATGCACTCGATATCGTCGGAGATAGTCACGGTGCCACCGGAGACTTTGCAGTTCTCCTCGGCGATGGCGACCAAGTCGATATCGGTATCAACCTGAAGGCCGCCATCGGTGACCTGATGGCCCTTGGGGCCGAACTGCACGAAATCCATGCCCATCTTAGAAGCGATGAACATCAGGGACACGCACACCTGAGTCGCGTCGCCGATGAAGGCGACTTTGCAGTCTTCGATGTTTTTGCCCTCGGGCAGATTCTCGATCATGGTAAGCAGATCGCCGAGCTCCTGCGTGGGGTGATTGTATTCAGACATGCCGTTGATAACAGGGCATGCTGCGTATTTAGCCAAATTGACGACGTCCTTATGGCGATCGACGCGCGCCATAAGAATGTCGACCAGGCTGCCCATAACGCGGCCGGAGTCTTCGATGGATTCATGGCCTCCAAGCTGAATAGTGCCGGGGCCGTAGAACTGAGCATGGCCACCGAGGTCGGTCATGGCCGTCTCGAAGGAGATGCGGGTGCGCGTGGACACCTGCTGGAAAATCATGCCGAGCGTCTTGTTCTTCAGAATCAGCGGATAGCGCCCGGCCTTCTTCATGGCCTTCATGGAGCGCGCGAGCTCAATCATATCGAGGAGCTCTTCTTTGGTGAAGTCGTTAGTGTCGATGTAGTCCTTCACTGCCATGGTTTCCTCCTTGTGAGAAACGCTTATAGCCTTGAGGCTTTTCCTCAAGCGCCCTGACAGTTCGCACTATGCATCGCGATGCCCAAGGTTTAGAAGCCCCGAGCGGGTTCAGCCGTTGCCGAAATGGGTTCAAAAAGCCTAAATCTTCGTTTAGCCACTTCATGGACCAAACATAAAAAGGAGTTCGCCAGGCGTTAACGCCTGACTAAACCCAATTAAACCTTTCTCAACTGTGCATAGAGCGCTTTCGGTATTCAAAAGACCGCATATTTGTATATGATTGCTCAAAGAAAAGCGTGGGGCAATCAAATCGAAAAGGGGTCAGATTTGGAAGCGGCGTTTTCTACCTACACCATTATCGTTATGTTCATATGCGCGGTCGCTTCAACGGCGGCTGCCGGTTCATATGTCATAACGCGCAACCGCATGTTCATGTATGTGGCCATCGCGTTTTTCCTCTACTTCTTCGATCTGTCGTTCATCTTCCAAGCCGAATACCTCAATCATGGCACCACCATAACCATCAACGCGCTCTATGAGATTCAAAACCCTTACATCAAAGCCATCTTGGCCTGCGGAATTTTGGAATCGCTCTGGCTCGCAATTTGCATGTACATGGGCAAGACGGGGCTCTTGCTCCAAGTGCTTCCGGGAGCAATCTTCATTACGCTTGATTTCCTCATCGCATGCGTACTTCCCGATGGCCCCATTAAGCAATGGCTGTTTTATTCAATGCGCGAAGTATTCCTCATCTGGTGCTTGGCCTATTTAACATGGCTTGCCAAATCGAAGACCACCTCCCACGCCACGCGCGCGCTCGTGAGGCGCCAAAAGCCCGTGATCTTGGCGTCGGCAGTGCTTATTTGCTGCATCATAATCGAAAATTCCCTGGTAATCTTGCTATGGCACCCTTCTCAGGAAATGATGGAAACGCTGCTTCCGATTTTTATCTCTGAACGAAATTTCTCGGAAAATATATTCGTCATTTTGCTTGCAACGATGACCGTTCGACATACCATGGAGCTCTTCCGCCTTCGACACGATGCTCCCCCTATTCCGAAAGCAAGCGACCAAGAGCGCTACATAACCGCAAATTTTGCGTTGTATTGCGATAGAAACGGCCTCACCACGCGCGAACAAGATATTCTGCGCGCGATAATCGACGGCAAAGACAACCAAAACATCGCCAGCGAAATGCATCTTGCGCTCGGCACGGTGAAAAGTCACACGCATAATATTTTCAAGAAGACGGGCACGAAAACCCGCCAGGAGCTTCTCCAACAATTCTGGAGAAGCTAGACCCAGGCCCAGCGCCCCGCCCCTTACGCCTCGAGGATCGCGCGCACCTTTTCAGAATCGACCTCAGACAGGCGCAGCAGCGGCGCGGGCTCGGCCTCAACGTCGCCGATATGCTTCTCCCACAGGTGCACGTCGTGCCACGCTCCCAGCTTCCAGCTTGCCGCGCGCAGCGTGCCCACCAGCTCAAAACCCATCTTTTCGTGCAGATGGTCGCTTTTCTCGTTCGGGCACACGACTTTGCCCACAACCGTGCGTACGCCCTGCAGCGCGAGCAGGTCGAACAGCTTGCCGTAAATCGCACGGCCGAGCCCGCGCCCGCGATGGTCGGTCGAAAAATACACCGAAAGCTCCGCCGACCACGCATACGCCGCGCGGCTGAACAGACGGCTGCCGTAGGCATAGCCCACCAGACGCCCATCTTCCTCGCACACGATGTAAGGATACGCTCCATCGCGGTCGACGATGCGCTGGCGGAATTCGCCAAGCGCGGGCACCTGGGTCTCGTTGGTGACCGTGGTGGCAATATAAGGCTCGTAGATTTTCAGCAAAGTCTCGGCATCGTCAGGCGTAGCAAGGCGGAATGTATGCACAGGTTCGTTCATTTTGCGGCTTTCTATGCAAGTTTCAGCATATTTATGCATTTTTGAAACTGTACTGCGTTACAACCCCGTTAACAAGGGGCAAAAGCCCGCATCTGGGAAAACAACGCATTGCGTGCGGAAAGGAACGCCGCACTAAAGAAGCTCGCTGCCGTACAGCGGTGCGAGCACCAACTCGCGTTTTTTCCTTATATACGCATAGAGCGAAACGGCCCGATTCGCGGCGCAGGTCAAGCGAGTTCGCTCCGTTCATCAAAAACTGGCGATATCTTTACGCATGTCAACCGAATGGTTGCAGTTCGCAGCGCTCGTTCAAGCAGTCCGCAGCCCGATGCTAGGATGCATTTCGTCGAAATACCGGGAGTGGCGCCCGCGCGCACCTCCACCCCAAAGGAGACCAGCTATATGAAGTCAAGGGCTAAACCGTAGGTTTTCGAGAACAGC
>OLPV01000867.1_pt1 | contig 24246 bp, 30 predicted proteins | sample 1671961 | NCBI WGS metagenome assembly OLPV01 (sample SAMEA3136630, study PRJEB25190) | human gut metagenome | biome: human gut; feature: human-associated habitat; material: faeces | place: Austria | collected 2013
CGCTGTATCGTGCGGTAAAACCGCTCTGGTCAGCAGCAGTAACAATATTAACAAGCCCACGGTCAAGGCCGACGATATTGGAAATATCTTCGTTGCCGGTTACCGGAAGCTTTGCCGTTACCGAAATATGTACAAACCATTTTCCACCGGAGGAAAGAAGCTTGGCTTCTCCAAATTTCCATTTTGGGTCTTCGATGTTTAAACTTGACATATCTGAATCGTTGATGACGTCATCAAATCCTTTTATCACAAATCTTACTTTTGTACGTCCTGTAAGTGTAGCGATAGAAAGGAGAAGCCCTCCATTATCGTCATTTACAAAGCTCCAGTCACGCCCTCTGACAAGGTCTGCCTGTGGCCGTTTGTACACAACCGGATACTGCAGCCAGTTCAGGTCTTTTCTATATTTGGCCGTATTCCCATCTGCATCAGTATAAGTGTAATACTGCTTCTTAAAGGTTGTGCCAATAGCCTTGTATTTTGCTGATACGGATTTGATGAGACTTTCTGCAAGCTGAGATTTCATATCTTTCTTCTGCCTTATATCGTAATAATATTTATCATGCAGTGTCTTGCGGTCAGTTATCATTTCCGGGCTGGAAAAGTCGTTAAACATAAGGTCAGAAAGCCATGTTGCGGCTTCACTGTATGCTGCAGTCAGTTTCTTAAATTCTTCAATTGTTTTCTGGTCAGGATACAATTTTACCTTTATAGATATCGTTACATTTTGCTCTTTTTGCTGCCATTGGCTCTCCTCCTTTCAGCAGATTTCTTTGACTTCTGTTCAGTCATATTCAATATGCTGGATTTTCCAGGAGAGAGTAAAAAAAATAAGAGATTTTTTTTATTTTTTTGTAAAAAAAAGAGCCCTTCCTCCCCGCACCTAAAGGTATGGGGTTTCCGGGCTTAAAATTTATTATGAACAGAAAATCATATGTTGCCATTAAAGCATCCGTTCTTTCTTCCAAAACAAAGCACGATGTATCGCGAGGCATTATCGCCTGATGCCTATGTTTTCCATCATTCCTCCACTGGTGCTCGGCCTCGCATTGTACAATATCTGATTCCAGCTGTTTTTGTATCTGCCAGTATGCGTCATGCCGTTCTTTTTCATCCTTGATTGTTCTTGCATACAAATGTGCAGCCTCATATGCCTCAGTGTTCCGAAATTCAAATGGTACATCCTGTATCTTAACTGCTCCGGATTCCAAATCCAAAGTACACTGCGTATGGAATCCGTCTTTGATTAGTTTCGCGTAATATGCGTATTCCATTTTTTTCACCTCCAGTATTGTTTCTTAAAATCAAAATCTTAAAAATAATATGCAAAAAAAACGTTAAAAAAATTCAGCATTCTTCATATTACATATATGAAACTAAAAAATGATATACTGAAAACAGGAGGATTATCTATGATTAATAAAAAAATATTAGCCGGAATCCTGGCGGCGTCACTTGCCACGGTTCCGTTGATTACAACATATGCAAGCATGCCGGATATTGAAGATGTAAGTTATACGTCAGATGACGAAGCAGAAGAGAAAACGCCGAAGGTAGATAAGGCTGCGAATTTCCAAAATTCAGTTAACCTTACTGATGAGGTTGCGAAAGGAGATGAGACATCAAATGTGATGTTCAGCCCTACAAGCCTTAACTTTGCACTTGGTATGATTGCGGAAGGTGCAAAAGGTGACACGAAAAAAGTTTTATCTGACTATCTTGGAACAGATAACTTTACAGAATATGCGAAATACTATTTGAAGGCAGCTAAATATTTCAACCCGGACAATAAAGAACAGACATACGGCTATTCTTCAAAATTGAAGATTGCTGATGCGTTATGGCTTAACAAAGGCCTGACGCTTAAAGATACCTTTAAGAAAAGTGTATCTGACAATTTCAACGCAGAAGCACAGGTTCTTGATTTTTCAGACAAGAAGAAGACATGCAGTACAATCAACAAATGGTGTAATGAAAATACTGAAGGCCTTATTTCAGAAATCGTAAAGCCCGAAGCGATTAACCAGGACAGTCAATTATTCCTGACAAACTCTTTATATTTTGAGTCTGGATGGTCTTCTCCGTGGGAGTTATCAGACAAAGAAGAAAAATTCGGGGCAAAAGAGAAAACAAAATACATGGAAAGCAAAGGCGATGTTTATTACGAAAATGATGCAGCAACAGCATTTGGGAAAAGCTATGCTAACGGCCTGGAATTTATTGGCATCCTGCCAAAGAATGAAGATGATTTCACACTTGACAGCCTTAATATTAAAGACTTGTTAAAATCAGAGCCGGAGTATGATGAAGTATACTGCAAAATGCCAAAGCTGAATTTTGAAACAACAGCTGAATTAAGTGATATCTTAAGTAACATGGGACTTAAAAATATCTTTTCAAATAAAGCAGACTTCTCTGGTATCTCAGATGAAAAGCTGAAGGTCGGTTCTGTGTTACAGAAGACAAAACTGGAGCTGGATGAGAACGGAACAAAAGCGGCAGCAGTGACTTCAATCTCTATGGAGACATGCTCAGTGGCTGCTCCTGACCCGGTTGTGAAGAACGTAGACCTGACAAGGCCATTTGCATTCTTAATCTATGATTCCACAAATGATGAAGTGTTGTTTATGGGAAAAGTTGTAACAGTGCAGTAATTTTTTTTGCTGACAATTTCCGTTTTGCGAAAAATACAGCATATTGTAAGAAAAACTAAGATAGGAGATATGCAAAATGGAAAGAACTTGTACAGCAATCACTTCAAACGATAAAGATGCGGTTATGCATCTTGAGATTTACGCGCCAGAGGACAAAAGCAATCTGAAAGGGATGATACAGATATGTCATGGAATGACAGAATATGTGTGGAGATATAAATCCTTTGCTGAGTACTTTACATCTCGTGGATATATCGTCTTTGGCAATGACATTATAAGTCATGGAAGAAGCAACACTTCAAAATCATTGGGCTTGTACTTTAATGACTGGAGAAATGTTTATGACGATGCGGAAAAGACGAGAGCGTATGTTCAGGAAAAATATCCTTACCTGCCGGTGTATATTCTTGGCTTTTCACTTGGTTCTTATGTCGTAAGAACAATGGGCAGCCTGCTTCCATATAAAAAGGAAATCCTGATTGGAACGGGAGACCAGCCGGAGATGCTGATGAAATTTATGCAGAAAAAAATCAGTAAAAAATATGCTGGAAAAATGGCTTACATCTCTGATGACATTGGGGAGCTTTTATTTGGCAGTTATGCCAAAAAATTTCCTGGAAAGCAAAAAAACTATTGGCTGCTGACCGATGATGAAAAACGCAGGGAATATGAAGAAGACAGGCTTGTAAAAACAAGTGTAACACCAGGATTTTTCTGTGAGTTTCTGAAAGGAATGGAGCTTGCGAGTATTCATTTAAAAATGCCAAACAATACTATTCCGACAATATTTATGTATGGTGAGAATGACCCGGTTTCGGGATTTGGAAAAGGAATACAAAAAGTATACAGAAAATATAAGAAATGGAATCCAAATACGGAGATTATGTCTTTTCCGGGCACCCATGACATTCTGCATGATGCTGGATGCGAGCGTGTGTTTGAAGAAATTTATAAATTTATTGAAAGCTGAAAAAACGAGCAGGCGGTTATCGCCTGCTCATTTTAGTTTAGAGTTTAAAAGTTTTAGATGAGCCATCAGACTGGCTGATTGCGTTTAATAAATAAGCTTCTGCTGATGTGAATTGATGAATTCGGTCGTCTGCAAGAAGTTTTTTCATTGAAGGTAATGACATAATGTTCAATTTCAGAAAGTCAACCAGCTCGTTTTCCTTTTTGGAATCAAGCAGTCGGTTTGTCAGGTTTACTGCAGTCCTTCTAAGATAAGTTTTGATGGAAGAGCTGTTGTTGTACTTGTAAATGGCAATGGCCAGATTCTGTTTGGCTTCTGTATATTCTGCCATGTCAAGCATAGACTCCACAAACTTATTGTCTGATGTAATATCGGAGAATTTACGCATATAAAATGTATCATTCATTTTTGCGATATCCCGTGCTGCTATATAACGTGGGATGAATAGTTTGTATGTTCCATCTGTAATTTCCACAATATCATATATATTATCAGCCGAATAATTATCTTCTGAGTTCAATATGCATGACTTAAAGAAATCTTTTGGCAGATAACCGTTGACATGTATCCTTTTTACTCTATCAAGGCATTTGTCGGCAAGTTTTTGTACTGTTGCCGGGATATTTATCTCTGTGAGAGCTTTATTATTTGAAAATGCTGATTCTCCAATGAATAACAGCCCTTCGTTAAGCGTAACAGAGGACAAGTTATTGCAGCCAAAAAATGCACGTTCACCGATGTCTTTAATCTGAGGCGGAAGCGTTACCTGCTTCAATGATTTGCAGTACGAAAACGCGGATTCGCTGTACATTCCACCGATTGAAAAAATAGAATTTCCGAAATCAATACTCTCAAGTTCATCACAGCAAAAAAATGCGCGGTCTTCAATTAAATCCAGTGAATCTGGAAATTTAACAGATTTGATATGGCATGATATGAAGGCAGCTTCAGCAATCTTTTTTACACCTTCTGGAATTACCACCTCATCCTTATAGTAATTTACAGGACATTTAACCAGGATAGTTCCTGTTTTGTCATACAAAATACCATCTTTTGATGTATAAAATACATTAGAGGCAGAAACTTCTACTTTTTTAATGTCCATATTCCTCCAGTTTGTAAAAGTCATCATAGTATCAAAATCTACATATAACACTTCTGCACTGAACTTGTAAATTGCACCCATATTTTCGTCGCTGGTGATGGTTATTTTTTCAAATGTAACACCAGCCTGTGACTTAATACCTGACATTGAAACTCTAGGCGGAATCACAATCTCTTTTGCTTTTGTGTCAACTCCGGCGATAACGTTACCGCAGACCAAAACCCCATTGGTAAACGGGCCAAATGAAGCGGGAGGGTAGTTTGCAAATGCATCCTCATCTATATACCTGAAATTTCTTGCAGATATGAATGACGTTGACATGCATCCCTCAAGCGCATTATCCCCTATTCGTAGAATATTGCTTAAATCAATCTTGTCGCCTTCATGTTTGATAAACATGTTGCGCAACTTATAGGGTCCGACTCCACAATAGACAAGTCTGCCTTTGTCAGATTGATAATTGCGGTTGTAAGAGACTACGTCTTCCACGTTCGGAAACATAAAGTTTGATATTGAAATTGATGCAATATTGTTTTTGATGATAAGCCTTTTCACATCCGGAAATTGTTTTTTAACATCATACAAGTCTACATCAAGACATGTATCCCCGCCAAACGTAACTTCCTGGACTCCATCGTCAACGTCAATATCAACGATTGCACTATTTTTTGGATATGAACGTTTTTCTACTTTAAACTTTACATTTTTACTCATTTTACTCTTCCTTTCTTGTTTTGTTTTCAGATATAGTATGCTTGATTTTGACATCCAAAAAAATAGCAGCCGAAGCTGCTATTTTTAAATTCTGAATGTATTTGACTTTTTGCTACCTGCTTTATTAATTTCGTTCAGTATGTAAGCGGATGACAATGGCATTTTCTCAGGATTCATATTCTTCTGGAACTTTCCAAGAGTATTTGCTGATGTAAGACCAAACCGTAAAAATTCAACAAGCCTTTCGTCATCGTCGTTATTTACAAAACGCTGTATAATACTTGAAGCTGCTCTTCTGAGATATGTCCCCAAGTCCTTATCGTGATTGTATCCATACAGTAAAATTGATAAATTTTGCCTCAATGGAATTAACGAAATATAGTTTAAGATTTTGTTTTCGTAACTGTCCTTCGATGCAATATCAGAAAACCTGGCAAGATAAAAATCATGTGCATAATCGTCAATAGCATTTCGGCCAAGGTATCTTGGTAAAAATAACTTATATTTACCATCAGTAATCTCTACAATGTCATACATATTATTTTCCGATGGTGTGTCAGCCACAAAAGCAGCATTAAATAAACCATCAGGAAGATAATCTTTAGTTATGATTTTATTTGCCTTTGAGAATGCGTTTTGATACATGTAGCGCAATGATTCAGGAAAAGCAATAGTTTTGGCAGATTCACACCATGAAAATGCAGATTCGTCAATCATCTCAACCCCTTCATCAAATATTATCTCCTGTAATGAACTGCAGTTTGAAAAAGCACTAGAGCCAATAGACTTAATATTTGAAGGAATATGAAGCTTCTTTAATTCATGACAATCAGAAAATACAAACTTATTTCGTGCGCTATCTCCAATTTGTGATAAACCTTTACCAAAATCAATAGAAGATAATGCTTTACATCCCGAAAAGGCCTGTTCCCCTATGAATGTAAGACTGTCAGGGAGGATAAGCTCTGTTATATTAAGATTATTGCGGAATGCTATTTTAGCAATATATCTTGTCTTGTCTGGGATAGCAATTTTGCCTCCACGTAATTTTGGACACAAAATCAGCATTTTTCCTGAATAGTCATATAAAAATCCATCGCGGGTTGCATATCTGTTGTTGCCTGCAACTTCAAAGCATTTGGACTCCATAATATTAAGGCGGTTTGTGTCTATGTATCCGTCATAAGCTATACAGATAGTATCACATGACAAACCGGTGACATATGAACATGATTCAAGCGATTTTGCACTATTTATAATAAGTTTATTGCACTTAATTTTTATGCTGCCGCTAAAATCTTCGCTGATAACAACCATTGTAACGTTCTTTGGGATTTCAACAACATCAGCGTCTTCGTCAATGCTTAAACAGATATCCCCGACACAATTTGCTCCGTTGACATATTCAACAGATGACATATACGGATATCCATGAAAGGCATACTGCTCTGCATATTGAAGCTTGAAGTTGATAATATTTTTTGACAGACATCCTTCAAAAGCATAATTGCTAACAGAAATGACATCTTGCAGGTCTATGACCTCATCTGCCTGTTTACAAAAGGTATTTAAAAGCTTAAAGCCGTCATAGCCGTGCTTAATCAATACATTTCCTGATTTGAAATCCTGATTATTTTCAGATATCACCTCTTTTACATTTGGAAACATAAAATTGGAAATCTCCAGGGTTGACGTTGATTTTCCGATAATAAGAGTTTCAACACTCGGAAACTGTTTTTTCACGCTTCTTAATTCAACATTAGGTTCAGCATCACTAAAATCAACAACTTTGACTCCGTCAGCTACCTCAATACCAATAGTGGCTGAATTCCATATGTTGATACGGCGGTTTTTAAATCTAACTCCATTCATGATTTAATTTACTTCCTTTCTTTATCGTTTTTGATAGTTTCAAGATTAATATGCCGGATTTTGAGCAGGGTAGAAGAAAGAAATCCGCAAAAAAAATACAAAAAGAAAACAAATGCGGCATATTGTAGAAAAAGAAAACGGAGGGTTAAGAAAATGACGAAAAAAGATTTCAAACTGTACGGGTCGCTGATACTGTATGCTCTGCTGCCGTCGGTGTATTTACTGATAAGAATGCAGATTGTGGCGGTCAGCGGTGTCGACATAAACATAATGGGGCAGATAGAGTGGTTTGACCTTATCGATGAGGTGCTGGTGACGGCGCTGACGGTTCCGTTATATTTTCTGCTAAAGCCGGATAATGGAAAGACAGCACCGAAAAAGAATTGTGCTGCGTTTCTGGTGTCGATTGCAGTGTATGCAGTATTTACAGTAGTCGTAATGCTGAAAATTGGAAGCATCGCGAAATTCATGAATGCAGAAAATGCAGTACAGTACCTGTTTATACAGGCATTGTCAATGCTTGCGGGATTTGTCGGAACGTTCATGGTGATGGTATTTACGCTTAATGACGATGACAAGCTGGTGAGGCGGCTGCTTGTAAGCAGGCTGTGCCTGCAGGTTGTGGCTGACTGGATTTTTATCTCCAGCTTCAAGGATGTCGGGGCGGCATATGCCGAAATTGCAGTTAACGCAGTAATTGGGCTGATTGCCGTATTGTCTGCATATGGCAAAGGATATCTTAAATTTGCGATGCCGGGGAAAGATTTTTTGAAGGATTGGTGCAAAATTGGAGCGTTTGCCGGTATTCAGATTTTTCTGGACAATTTCATTTACGCCGTGATGGTCTGCAAGATGGTCAATGCGGTGTCTGAGTCTGGAAACTACTGGGTGACAAATAACTTTATCTGGGGCTGGCTCCTGGTGCCAGTCACCTGCCTTGTGGAGGTTATCAAGAAGAACGACAAAATCCGCCTTACGATGAAAAACTGCTGGCGGTATCTCATCATGATTTTCGCAGTATGGCTGATTACAATGCCAAGATGGAAATCTTTCATCAGCGGCCCGATGGCAAGCGATGGGAATGTCATAATGAAGATTGTGCTTCCGCTTGTTCCATTCTACATCACATATATGATTTCTGCGGTCATTGATGGCTGGTTTGTGTCCCATGGAAGGACAATATACAATGCGATAAACTCCATGATTGTTAATGTGGGATATTACGGCATCATATATCTTGCGTTTAAGCGCGGTATGTTTGCCGAGAACATGATGTTTATTATCGGTATGTTTGGCTGTGGTATGCTTGTACATATGGCAGCATCAATCCTGATGTACAAGCTGGAAACTATAGGGATACAGACGATGCCGGCAGACTGTCAGAAAAAAGCGGTGTAATACAGAACACAAAAAAATAGCGCCCCAGCGGTTTAACCGCTGGGGCTGTTTTTGTCTCAATCGAAGAGCTGAAAATCTGGCATATTGTATGCAGAAAAAGGAGGTAAAAAAATGCAAAAAAATATTCTGATAAGTAAGAAAACAGCAAAAAAAATAATAGCAGCAAGGCAAAAAGCAATACAGAAAGAAAAGACTGAAAAATACTGGGAAAAGGTGAGGATACAGGAAGACGGATGTGTGGCTGCGAGGCAGATGGAAATAGAGGCTGTCAGAATTGGAAAAAGATAAAATTTTGTATGCCGTATTTTCCTGCATATTGATTTTGTAGAAACAATATGCACACAAAGAAAGGGGAATAACAATATGGCATATACAATTGATGGAAAATTAAAGGTAGCAGTTTCAAGCCGTGCGCTGTTTCAGCTGGAAAAGGAAGATGACATCTTCACAACAAAAGGTAAGGAAGCATATGAAAAATATCAGATAAAACATGAAAAAGATATTCTTCAGCCCGGTGCCGCTTTTCCGGTCGTGAAAGCCCTGCTTGAACTTGGCGAAGATGATGTTGAGGTCATCGTTGTCTCAAGAAATACCGCAGATATGAGTCTCCGGGTGTTTAACTCAATCCAGGCTCACAATCTTAATATCTGCAGGGGATTCTTTACCGGCGGTGAAAGCATTATCAATTATCTGAAATCATTGGATATTGACCTGTTTTTAACCGCAAATGATGACTCAGCAAAGGCCGCTATTGACAACGGCATCCCGGCTGCAACGATGATTACATCAGCAGCGAAGTATATGACTGAATCGACAGAGCTTCGCGTTGCCTTTGATGGTGACGCTGTACTTTTTGGCGATGAGTCAGAAGCTATCTTTAAAGCTGAAGGTCTTGAGGCGTTTGGTAAGAATGAAAGTGAAAAAGCTAACATCCCGATGAAGGAAGGACCGATGGCGAAGTTCTTACGCGCCCTTGCGAAAATCCAGACAAAGCAGGAAAAAGAGGGGAAAAATAACGAAACAAAAATCGTTACTGCCCTTGTTACTGCCAGAAGCGCACCGGCTCATGCGAGAACAATCAAGACACTGAGAGCATGGGGAATTAAAGTAAATCAGGCGTTCTTCCTTGGAGGACTTGATAAAACTTATGTCTTAAAAGAGTTTAAGCCGCAGATTTTCTTTGATGACCAGCACGTACATACTGACCGCGCTTCACTTGTAGTGCCGGCAGGTACAGTTCCTTATAAATCAGATTCCGTTTTGGCTAGACCGAAGGAAGAGGAAAAGAAAGGAGAAGAATAATGCTGACGAAGTGGATTATTGCAGTCGGAAATACTGAAGCTGACGGCGTCAGAATGCTTTATACGATTGGAAGTGTTGACCAGATTAAGCGGGCTCTTGTAGAGCTCGCCCTGGAAGATAAAAGCAATGATGAAGAGAGTTTTAATTACGGCACTGATGACATTGCAGATGTTGAAGAAACCGTGGACAGTAAAATGAATGAGGTGACAGTGCTGAATGCGTACAATGTATTTTCTGATTATCATCGACGGACGGTGAAACCGTCCGCGTCTGGTACACGCGAGCATAGCTCGCGGTATCATATTGACTATACGGCGCAGCGCCTTGATTCTATGCAGATGCGTGAAGCCTGAGAAAGGAGAAATCAATGAGAGAGGGAATCAGATATGACTGGATTATTGCTGTTTCAAATTCTGCTGAAAGTGGAATCAAAATCTTGAAAACTTACTGCAAAGTAAGCGAGATTAAACAGATTTTGGTTGATTTGGCAAAAAGAGACGCAAGGAAAGATGCAGCTGCTTTTAAGCATGGTACCGATGATATCGACCAGCTGCAGGTTGTAAAACATGATGCTCCGTTTGCTGTTGACATCGGATTCACCGCCTGCAATGTTTTTGATACATACCGTATTGATTACACCGCACACGAGCTTGAACACGAGAACTACAGTGAACCGGAAGACGTATTAAAACATATTTGAAAGGAGAATGTACTATGACAAGAATCTTTATTGATACTGATGACGCTGAAAATTATGAGGATATTGAATCCGAACTTGAAGCTTATGATATTGATTTTGATTACGATGATGATGGCCGTATGATGGTTGATGACTCCGATGTTGATATCGTAATGGACATCATTGATGACCTTGGAGTTAAAGCATCTATCGTCTGAAAGGAGCAGGTATGGAAAAATACAAATGGATTTTTGCTTCTTCACGCGGCTGTGAGATAGAGATTACGGAAATCACATGCACCGTTGATGAGGCAAAGGAATATATGCTTCTTAAGATAGCCGCTGAGGCTGAAAAGTCAAATCACTATTTTGCGTATCCTCCAAAATATGAAAAAGACCTGCAAATAGAGACAAGCTCTAAGACAGGCGAGGTAATTGCGATTAAATGTCTTAATGTAGAAAAATTCTACGGCGGCATAGTCAATTATCTTATGCGTCGCGCTGACAGGATACAGGAAGAGATAGTGACAACAGTATAAAAGAAAGGTTAAAAACGGTGACAAAAATGTTAGAGCGTGAATTCTCTGACAGAACAGGATTCTATCCTCCTGCTGACATGTATGAGATTATTGAAAGCAAGTATCTTGAAATGGATGTAGACAAAGACAAGTTCTGCGAAATGTACAAAAACAATGACGGAGACTTGGCTGAATGTATCCAGATGGAGACTGATAAGGCGGCTGTAATAAAGCTTAATGAGATAACAAAGAAAGCTAAAGAAGAGAAAGAAGCTTTGGAGTGCAGAATCAGGATGCTGGAAAGAGGTATGAAAGACTTACAGCTCTTGTATGATAAAGAACTGGAGTGGAAGCCTTATGAAAATGAAAAGCTGTACAGCCAGGAAGAGTATGATAAGCTTGTAGGTAATATCCCTAAAATGGATATTGACGCAGCAAAGAAATTTGTTGTTGATTCTTTTGGGTTTAATCCTGACAGGGTTTTGATTATGGATGAGTATCCAAAACAGGAAATCAATCGTCACGGTAAGATAAGAAATGCAAAAGGCGAATTCTATGCAAGAAAGCCTTTGTACGAATCTACAGATTACAATTACATTCTGTTTTCATGCGCTGGCATTGATTACGAATGCGTGGACGGAGAATTGTATATGCTGACTGATTGAAAAAATATGCAATATTGAAATATGACAGCCGGGGTTTCCCAGCTGTCTTTTTTTTTGGAGCTGAAAAATCCGGCATATTGTAAATATACAAAATATGTACAAAGAGAAGGGAGAAAAAATAATGAAAACAATAGACTTAAAAAACCTTAGAATAACCGTAGAACATTTTGTCAGCCTTCCACTGACTGTCACTGACTATATTTGTGAGGTCGTCGGCAAACTTGGGCCGGCTGGGGCTTATATCAAACCGGGAATCGTGGATACTGACGAGCAGGAAAGAGATTGTCACCAGTTTTTCCTGAAATATTACCGCCAGCTTGGAAACGACTTGGAAGAAGAAAGGATATACTACCCGTTTGTAACAAATATTAATGATTTTGATATCATCAATATGATTGTCAAATATTTCTATGATGACGGTTATGCAGCAGAGATTCTTCACCTTATAAATGATGACATTCGCGATTCGTCTGACGTAATTGTTAGGTATCCGGAGACTTCGTCTGATTCAGATGATTCAGATAGAAGGGAGATTGTATTGCCGATAGATTCGTCAATAATAGATGATTACGGAGATTTTGATGCGCTTGAAAAGCTGGCTGAACTGATGCAGGAAAAAGGCTTAACACAAGACGATTTGCTCGTTGTCCTGAATGCGGTAAGACTGAAAAATATTGAAAAATAAGTACAAAAAATCTTCACGTTAATTCGCGGAGATTTTTTTTTGCATGCTGTAAAAATCCGGAATATTGTAAATATCCAAAAAATGCTCTGCTTTCTTAAAAATTCTGCATATTAACGAAGAACGGGAAATCCACGGCCGATAAAAAGTCGTCCGCGGGTCAAATGTTCCAGTTTTAACTTCGCACGTGGTTCTGAATCCCCGTTCGAAGTCTGGTTACGAGCCGGAACGGCGAGTTATCAACTATACAAAAAAAAATTCTTAAAAAAGGAGGTAAAAAACTATGGGAAGAGCAGGAGCCGGAGGTGGCGGTGGTGGCCATTCGGGCGGCGGGCATTCATCCAGCCGGTCAAGCGGCGGCCATCATGTAAGTAGCGGCAGCAGTGGAAGACGAGCCGGAAGTGGAGGAAGCAGTCATAGCAGTTACAGCAGCCGAAGCAGTTACGGCAGCGGAGGCTTTGGCGGGTCATATGGTGGAGGTTTCTATCCACGACCACCAAGACGAAGTACCGTTATTGTCAGCCATGGGGGAAGCTTTAATACTGTTATATCGCTTATTATATTTATTGTTGTTCTTGCGGCCGCATTTGGCGGTTTTCCGTCATCAAGTTCGTCTTCAACGAAAAGCGTACCGAAAAGCACGCAGAACAGGGAACGGCTGGAATCCGGCGTAGGATATGACAACAATTGCATTATTGATAATATTGGCTGGTTTGATAACGTTACCAAAACAGAAAAGTCAATAAAACAGTTCTACGACAAGACTGGTGTGCAGCCATACATAGTCTTAAATGCTTACGACAGCGCTCTGCTTACGGATACAGCAAAAGAAGAGTATGCCAAGAAGTGGTATGATGAACATATTAAAAATGAAAGTACATTTTTGTATATGTATTTCGCTGAACCAGATACGGACAATGATGTCGGATATATGGCATACGTCAACGGAAAGCAAGTTTCCTCTGTGATGGATTCTGAAGCTATTGAGATTTTCTGGGCATATGTTGACAAATACTGGTATTCTGATATGTCAACTGATGACATGTTCACAACCATTTTTACAAAAACAGCTGACCGCATTATGACAAAATCAACAACAGCTGCCGATGTCGGCAATAATGCAGTAAAAGTCATTGGCGTTATCGTTGTTTTTGCCGGTATCATCGTTGTGATGGTTATTAGAAGAAAGCACAAAGCTGAAGAAGCAAAAGAAACTGAAAAAATATTAAACACACCGCTTAACGGGGATTCCGAAGCGGATGATTTACTCAAAAAATATAAAAAAGGAGACTGAAAAATATGGGAATTTTAACAAGATTTAAGGATATTATGAGCGCAAATGTGAACGCACTGCTGGATAAGGCAGAAGACCCGGCAAAAATGATTGACCAGACGCTTCTGAACCTTAGAAAAGACCTGGCAGAGGTTAAGAAAGAAACAGCGGCAGTGATGGCTGATGAAAAAAATGCAAAAAGAAAATTAACAGAATGCGAAAAACAGATTGCTGATTACAAAGCGGCAGCAGAGAGCGCCCTGCGTGCAGGAAATGAAGGCGATGCGAGAACACTTCTGGAAGCAAAAAAGAAGGAAGAGGAAAAGCTGGTTTCATTACAAAAAACTTATGATATGACAGCTGCGAATGCCGATAACATGCAGGCAATGCATGACAAGCTGGTAAGGGATATTGAAAACCTGGAGTCAAAACGTGATTCAATTAAGGCGAAGATGGCAACCGCGAAGGCGCAGAAGCACATGAACCAGGTTCTTTCCGGCGGAGATAAGGCTGCGGCAAGTATTGATGCTTTTGAGAGATACGAAGCGAAAGCTGACAAGATGCTTGATGAGGCTGCAGCAATGACTGAGCTGAACAAGACAGCTGATGATAACACGGCAGATTCACTGCTTGATAAGTACAAAAACGGCGGAAGCGCTGATGTGGATGACGAGCTGGAGAAGATGAAGAAAGAGCTGGGGCTGTAAAATTGCGGCTGCGGGATTGAGATTGTGGAAATATGACGCCTGCCGATGGATATCGGCAGGCTGTTTTTGTGCAAAATGACGAAAAGTATAAAGAGGTATAAAGCGAAATAAAAAGTATAAAAAAGTATAAAGAGAGATAGCTTATGCTGATTGATTTCAGGAATCGCAACAGTCATACAGAAAGTTGTAGTATGACAGGAGGAGGTGAAAAATATGTTGGCAGCATTTTGTCTGATAGTATTATTCATTTTTTGCGGTCTGCTTCTTGGCCTTATTGAAACAACACGTGCAAAAAGCGCAGAAAAGAAAGTAAGGCTTATCGACGGGCGGGGTATTATTGGTAAGAAAGAATTTGTAAAAATGGTTAATAAGGAGGCAAAAAAAAGAATAAAAAATATCTGATATTATTGCAGGCATTTTTTGCTGGCAACTTTTTCTTGCACAGTATGCACGAAAAAAGCAATTTTTATCTTGTATCTGTTTTGTCATACTAAATATTGGCGGATAAATATAGCTTATATTCCGCAAAAATAAACAGGAGGAAAACAGTATGAAAAAGAAAAATATTATTGCATCAGCAATGCTTGCTCTGACTATGGTGTTTGGAATGGCTGGCGGAATGACAGTAACTCCACAGTTAACAGAGCCTGTGCAGGCTGCAAGACGATGCAATCATCACTTCAAAGGCATGACTGGCTGGTATGTAGACAGAGTCACAAAGTCAACTATACGCTACAGAAAAGTTGCAAAATGCACAAAATGCGATGCAGATGGATTTATTTATAGAACAGTAAGAAGATAAGCTCGCAGTAATCCTAAACCATTTTCCTATATTTTCTTGATGATGTAGGAAAATGGTTTTTTGTTTGCATTTTTTAATATTTTTTTTACATTCTGCAAAAAAAATCCGGCATACTATATATATAACAAAAAGCAAGAAAGAAGGTATTAAAAATGTCTTTGGTAATACATAGTGTTGTAAGAAACGGGATTGTTGTAAGCGCCGATACAAGGATGACCAGCAGGCGTGACACTGACGTCAGATACAGCGATACATCTGTCAAAATTGTTCCATTCCCGAATAAGATAATTGTAACTAATACAGGGGATGATTTGCTGAGAAATGATTTGTCTTCGTCTAAATTTCTCTACGACTTGAGGAGGAAATGCAGCAAAAATATTGATTTAAGCGATTTACCAATTATGATATTAAACGAGTATCTTTCAAAGTATGATGGAAGGACTTCTGAAGCCTGTTTCATGGTTTCTGGATATACAACTAATGGAGCCGGCGTGCTTGTAGGAAGAACTTATGGCGTTGACGCAAAGAGAAAAACGATTACACAAATGGTTGAGGATGCAGAATATACGGCAAGTGTTGATGGCGTAACCGAACTCGCAACTACAATGTTAAAAATCGCGGATTTCGATACGCTTACTTTGGAAGAAGCCATATCTCTCAGCGAAGCAACCGTGACCGCAAATATAGAAGCGTACAAGTATGCTACAGCGCAAATAATAGGGGGCGAAGTCCAGACTTATGTTATCGATATAGTGAATGATGTTTCCGGATGGTTCATTGGTGGAAAGATTGTTCATGATGAAAATGCGCCTGATTACACTGGATGCAGCAGAAAGCAAAAGAACAACGAGGCAAAAGAAAAGGCAAAGAGAAAGAAAAAGAAGAAGAAAAAAGTATGATGACTGACTGCATGCACTGCGATATTGTCGAAAGGCATTCAAATCCAAATAAAAAGATAAGCGACACGTACGATGTTTTGTGGGTAGGAATATCTGCAAAAATCGGAGAAAAACCGCTTTCCGAGACTACAAATACAGGAAAAATTGTCAAACAAATTGAAGATGCCTGCGGCAGGCCAGGTTATAAGACCAATCTGGTCAAATGCCCGCCGGTTGATAAAAATGGAAAGTTAAGATATCCAAACCAGGCAGAAATTGACTGCTGCTTTAAGAATCTGCTTGCAGAAATTGCAGAGGTCAAGCCGAAGGTCGTGATTCTGCTTGGAGAGAAAGTATGCTCTGCGGTAGAGAAAAAGCTAGACATTAAGCTAAAACGCTGGCGCGGGTTTGAATATTTTGCGACAGAACATAACGGCATATGGTATTTGCCGGTACAGCATCCGTCTTACATATACGTATACAAAAGAAAGGAAGTAGAAAAATACGTTGAAAAAGTAGCTGAGGCAATTGGGAGGATTTTTGCTGATGATGTATGTACAATTTTTAACGCTGTCATGAATACAGCTTCGGAAAAAGTCGTCAAGAAAAACAAAAAAATCTAAAAAAAATATACAAAACTCACCACCAGGCAAGTCCATTCCGGTAATAATTCTGCATATTGTATGTATAAAAACAAAAAGAAAGGAGCAAAAAAATGCTTAAAGAAAAGAAAACATACAAAGACGATATGCTGGTCGGGGATTTGGTAGAGAATCGGGAGTTCGACGTTAACTGTAATTTTGAGATATACGACTGCACCGAAAAAGGCTCCGATTGGCAGAAAGGCGCGAAGAAGATTTTTTCTACAATAAACGAAGGCTGGGTCATCCCGAATGATAAAATTCTGGCAATGAGAGTGCAGTATATCGCTCTGGATATAGAACGAAAAGCGTTAGTAATTGAAGCCGGAAAGGTTGCCTGAGAGGAGATGATAATATGTACGATATTTTGGATATTTCAATATATATTTTGTATTACGCCAAGAAATGCGGACATGGATTGTCTGTCCTGCAACTGATGAAAATTCTGTACTTCGTGCAGGCGCAGTTTCTGATAAGCAGAAAGAAACGTGCTTTTTCAGATGAGATTGTTGCCATGGACTGGGGGCCTGTGGAGAGAAAAGTCTGGTCGCATTACAAATCCTGCGTAAATGGCTATATTCCAGTACTTCTTGGAATCAATTTTGCAAAAGAAGAAAAAGAATATACAAAAGCAGCGGAAAAAATATACATTGAAGATATTAAGTTGATTAACGGTATTGTAGACCTGCTGCTTGGATATGACAATACATATTTAATGAGCATCATCAGGAAACAGCCACCATTTATGAAAGGACTGAAGAATTTTCCCGGATACGAAATTTCGGATAAAGACCTAATTGACTTTTTTAAGTGATTTTCTAAAGAGAAGAGCAAAAAGCTTTTCTCTTTTTTCGCTTTTGGAAAAATTTTACATATTAACGAAGAACTGGAAATCCCAGGCTGACAAAAAGTCGTCCGCGGTCCAAATGCACGCGGGTCTGAATTCCCGTTCGTACACTACACTCAGCCTTGCGGCTTCGCTCGCGTACTTCATACTGGTTGTAAGCCGGAACGGCGAGCTATCAAAAAAATGAATAAAAAATTGCTAAACCTGACAGCCAGTAAAAATTTTTGCCGGCTGTTTTTTGTGTGTCTGTACAGATTCTTAAAAAATTCAGCATACTAAATATAGAAACAAAAAGCATACAAAAAGAAATTCGCAAAAAAAATTTGGAACGAAGAAAATTTGGCATAATGAAATAAAGAAAAGATAAGCAAGAGTGAAAAGAAAAAATAATAGTAAGGGGGGAAAAATGAGCATAGAATTATATTTGTCTATAGCAGGTATAGTAATTATTGTTGTAACAATAGTTACTGGGTTAGAAATTCGTAAAATATCAAAAGAAATTAAGAAGATAAGTGGGAATTCTCGGTAATTTAATTGCCGAGATGAAAACGCCTAGATATACAAACAAATAAAGATATCGTTTACGACTGTTTAATTTCTCTACGCTTCGGCGTAGAGAAATTTTTATTTTCATTAAAATTTTTTCGCAAAAATCGTCCCCTCCTGGATTTTTTCAGTATATTGACTATGTAAGAAAAAAGCAGGAGGTTTTTGATATGGCAAAGAAAAAGTCCATACGGGTTGATTTTGTAAAATCTTGTATTACATATAACAAATTGAATAAAATTGCCATATCAGGCATTGAAAATATCTGTAAGCGATTAAACCTTAACAATATCTACGATGTCATTAACGGCAGGTTTGCAATCCCTTCTAAAAGACCATCAGGTAAGAAGTCTTCTTCAAAACGTATTGTAAAATGCGATACCGTATTTGTGGCTTATAAATTCTGCGGTAACCCGACAGAAGAGCAGGCGTCAGACTTAAACCAGAACATCGGCGCTTCACGTTTTATGTGGAACCGCATGCTTTCAGATTACAAGTTGATGTGGAAGATGTACGGTATTTCAATACCTATGACTCCGGCTGATTACAAAGATGTATCCGGTCTGGAATGGCTTAACGACAGGGATTCCCTGGCACTGGCAAATGTTCAGTTGAATCTTGAAAAGGCAAGAAGTGACTATTTTGCCGGTGAAAGAGGTGCTCCTAAGCGTAAGAAGAAACATCGGTGTAAGGATTCTTATACGACAAACCGCGTCGGGAAAAATATCCGTATTGAGGATGGCGGTCTCCGTCTCCCAAAGATTAACGGTTTGATAGAGCTTTCCATGCACAGACCGATTAAACCAGACGGCACGCTGAAAAGCGTTACGGTTACACACGAACCAGACGGTAAATGGTATTTTTCAATTCTGATTGAGTATCCAGCCGAAGCAGTTGAATTATCAGACGGATTGCAGAAGTTTTTCGCTTCTGGTGATACCAATATGATTTCCGGAATCGGACTTGATATGTCAGTACCTTTCCTGTATATAGATTCATCAGGAAATAAACCGTCTTATGAATTAAACGGAAAAGAGATAAAATTCGTTAAGCAGTATCGGAAGCTTGAGAAGCGCATTGCCAAAGAACAGCGCAGACGTTCTCACATGGTTAAAGATTCTAACAATTACAACAAACAGAGCGAGAAAATCGCCAGGCTGTATGCGAAAGCCAAGCATCGCAGGGAAGATTTTCTTCATCAGATTGCTGTAAGACTTGTTAGAACTTACGATGTGATTGCGATTGAAGACCTCGATATGGCAGCAATGAAAAAGGCTCTTAGCCTTGGAAAATCCGTGTCCGATGTCGGATGGGGAAGATTCACGGTAATCCTGGAGGAACTCTGCCTGAAATACGGAAAGATTCTTGTACGTGTCAGCAGGTGGTATCCATCCTCTAAGGCATGCCATCATTGCGGTTACAAAAACGATGATTTGCAGTTATCTGACAGGGTTTATGTATGCCCGGTATGCGGGAATATCATGCCCCGTGACAAAAATGCAGCTATTAACATCCTTGAAGAAGGACTGAGAATCTTGAAAGAGAATATATTTAGACCATCAGTAGAGGGATATTCTAAGCCCGCTCTGATTACTACGATTGCATAAAATGCAGTCTTTCGGTAACCCGATAATTTTACCGGTGGAACACCGGAGTAGCCTGCCGAGCTACGGGGTCACGCTTACAGACGTGACATAATATGTCACCCGGATAGACAGGAAAAGAGAGAGCCTGCGGACTCGAAGCCTGTGTCTTTAGACTAGTTTCTTCGTAAGCCTGCTTCTTTAGATGTGGGTAGTTCACTGAGATTGATATTGAAAAGAATAAAAGAGGTTTATGCAATTCAGCAAAAAAGCTTTTAAAAAATTATAGAAAAAGACTAAAAAAATATAAAAAATAAAGTCCGAAGGAGGCGGATGTCGGCATGCAATTTGATATTAACAAATACAAAGAAATCATGAAGCACATAGACGAAAATGAGGAAGATGATATGGAAATAGTATCGTTCACCGATAAAGATATTTTGGATAAAGTTAAGCAAAATGGATACTATACACTGAACGGAAGCGTTGAAGCTTTAGAAAAACTCGAGAAATAAACGAATGAAGAAATATAAAGAATCACTAAGCTTGACAGCCGGCAAAAATTTTGCCGGCTTGTTTTTTGTGTGCTCTTACAGGTTCTTAAAAAATTCAGCATATTAAACATATAGGAGCAAAAAACACACGAAAAGAAATCCGCAAAAAAAATTGGGAACGAAGAAGATTTGGCATAATAGTATTAGTTAGATTAACAAAATATGAGGACAAAAAATGAATAAAGATAGTATGAAAGTAGATTATGATGAGTTAGACAAAATCAGAGAAAGACTTCTTACAGACCCGTCATATAACGACATAGAAATAGTCAGCACCTCGCTAGAAGAATTCCTAGAAGACATCCAGAAGCCAGGGGTGAAATTCACAACAAGAGGCGGCATTGAAGAGCTAAAAAAGCGCGTAGAGCGCGAAAAGAAAGAAAAAAATAACAAAAAGGAGAGGTAAAAATGGCAAAAAATACTAATTTCTACGGAGCAGACAGTATCACAGTTCTTGAAGGGCTTGAAGCCGTAAGGGAACGTCCTGGTATGTACATCGGCAGCACTTCAAGACGAGGACTGAATCATATGATTTATGAAATCGTTGATAACTCTGTTGATGAACATATGGCAGGATTCTGCAGTGAGATTTGGGTGACATTGGAAAAAGACGGTTCTGTAACCGTGAGAGATAATGGACGAGGAATCCCTGTTGGAATGCATGAAAAAGGTGTTTCGGCGGAGCGTCTGGTATTGTCCACCCTGCACGCTGGCGGTAAATTTGATAACAAATCATACAAAACCAGCGGTGGTTTGCACGGCGTCGGTTCTTCTGTCGTGAATGCATTATCAAAACGCCTTACTATTGATATTGAACGTGATGGCGGCCTGTTTCATGATTCTTACGAAAAAGGGCATCCAACAACAGAACTGATTGACGGACTGCTCCCGATGATTAAGAAATCAAAAGGACACGGAACCACAATCAATTTCCTGCCGGATGATGAAATTTTTGATACAGTGAAGTTTGGAGCAGAAGAGGTAAAGAACAGGCTGCATCAGACAGCTTACTTAAACCCGAAGCTGATAATCCACTATGAAGACAAGAGAAAGAAAGAAGTAGAGTCAATCACTTTTCACGAAGAAGAAGGTATTATCGGTCTTGTAAAGTCTATGGCGAAAGACTCTGAAACAGTGCAGGATGCGCCGGTTTCTGTTTCTGGAAAGAGTGACGGGATTGAAATTGAATGCGCTTTCCAATACACAACAGAATTTCACGAAAATGTGACCGGATTCTGCAACAGTATCTACACAACAGAGGGCGGCACTCATCTGACAGGCTTTAAGACAGCCCTTACAACACTTATCAATACATATGCAAGGGAGCTTGGCATCCTTAAAGAAAAGGATGCAAACTTCACCGGGGCAGACGTAAGAAACGGCCTCGTGGCTGTTGTTTCCGTAAGGCATCCAGACCCGAGATTTGAAGGCCAGACAAAGACAAAGCTGGATAACCCGGATGCTGCAAAAGCGGTTTCATCCGTTATCTCAGAACAGCTGCAGATATATTTTGACCGTCACCTGGAAGAACTGAAAGCTGTTATCGGCTGTGCTGAAAAGTCTGCAAAAATCAGAAAAGCAGAAGAAAAAACAAAAACAAATATGCTGACAAAGCCGAAGTATTCTTTTGACAGCAATGGAAAACTGGCAAACTGTAACTGTAAAGACCCGGAGAAATGCGAAATCTTTATCGTTGAGGGTGATTCTGCGGGCGGTTCAGCTAAGACAGCAAGAAATCGTGAATTTCAGGCAATCTTTCCAATCAGGGGTAAGATTCTGAATGTAGAAAAGGCAAGCATCAATAAAATCCTGGCAAATGCCGAAATTAAAACAATGGTTTATGCTTTCGCCTGCGGGTTCTCTGAAGGGTATGGCAATGACTTTGACATCTCAAAATTGAGATACAACAAAATCATTATCGCAGCCGATGCGGATGTGGATGGGGCACATATTGCCACACTACTCTTGACTCTGTTTTACAGATTTATGCCTGAACTGCTTTATGAAGGACATGTATATATCGCGATGCCGCCATTATACAAAGCGATTCCGAACGGAAAGAACGGAAGAGAAGAGTATCTGTATGACGACAAGGCACTTGAAAAATACAGAAAAACACATAAAGACTTTAAACTGCAGCGTTATAAAGGTCTTGGGGAAATGGATGCGGAGCAGCTATGGGAGACTACTATGAACCCGGCGACAAGGATGCTTAAGCAGGTTGAAATTGAGGATGCGCAGGCGGCTTCAGATTTGACAGCCTTACTGATGGGGAATGAGGTACAGCCAAGAAAAGAGTATATTTACAGTAACGCGACAGAAGCAAATTTGGATGTGTGAGACGAGAGGGCCCGGCAGATTATCTGCCGGGCAAAATATTTCCGCAAAAATTTTGTTCTTTTAGAAAAATATGGCATACTGAAGATGCAAATTAAAATAAAGAGAGGTGAAAAAACATGTTTCAGATGACGAAAGAAGATGCTCTGAATACACTTAAAAATTATTCAATGTTAATGTCTCGTGTAAAAGAAGTTGTTAATGAAATCGGGTTCCTAGACAAAGAATTTGATACGCTGGATATCAATAAAACTCATTTTACGAAAGACTCCGTACATGTTGTAGCATACGACGGACATTATGACCTATATGATTCCGTATCTTGCAAATTCCCTCTTGCATTTTTGTTTGAACCTGCAGAAATGCACAAAGATTGGTACAGAAAAAAATGCGAAGCAGAAGAAAAGAAAAAACAGGCAGAAAAAGAAGAGGCAGAAAAAGAAGAAGAACTGAGATTACTGAAGAAGCTTAAATTGAAATATGAACAGGAATGATGCTTGAAAAAGAAGCATCTGCCGATGACGAATATGGAGAATATGAAAAACTTGGAAAAATCAAAAGAAAAAGAATTTACTGAGAGGGCCGAAAGAATTCAAAACACAATATCGCTGTTAAAAAGCCTTGCCTGTGTGCTGGCTCTGATTGCCGCTGTGTTTATGTTTTTTCATGTGCGGAACGATTACAATAATTATGCTGGAAGCCAGCTTGTAATGGCTGAGGTAATTAATGTCGAAGGTGCTGATGATAAAAATATCAATGTAGCATATCGGTATAATATAGCCGGTAAGGAATACGAATCAGGCAAAATACAGCCTCCGGAAAAAATAAAAAAAGGAGATAAAAGAGAAATCCGGGTTAAGAAAGACAGTCCGGAAGTAATGCTTAAGTATAGTGGTATCAATTTGGTCATATTATCACAATGGCGCGTAAAACCGCGGCCAACCTAAATATGCATTGCGTAGGTTTGCACATTTAGTTGTCTGTCGGATGTAAGCGCCGGTTTTATTTTTTCTTGTATCTGCCTGTCTTCTCATATTTTCGCTTATGATATTCTGTCTTTTGTGATTCTACATATTCCTTGATTTTTTCAATAGTAACGCCGTCCGTTGTTGCGATAAAGTAAGACGGGCTCCACAAAGACACGTCACCAAAAAGATACTGTTTTACATATTTGTCAAACTGTTCATTAAGGTGTACTTTCTTCGATGTCTGTGTTTTCAGTACCCGTATGATATCTGACGGCCGTTCCTGCGGAGGCATAGAGATTAAAAGATGCATATGGTCAGCATCTGTTTCTGCAGATATAAGCGTGCCTCCATGCTGTTCACATATTTCTCTTGACAACTCTTTCATAAACTCCCCGATTTCATTTGAAATGACCGGCTTCCGGTATTTGGTTACAAATACAAGATGATAAGTCATCAAGTATACAGAATGCGCTTTTTTCTTATATTCCATTAAAAACCCCTCCTTATTTTGAATTTAAGTCAACTTGACTTTACTTTAAATATATGCTATAA
>OLPV01000871.1_pt1 | contig 24200 bp, 23 predicted proteins | sample 1671961 | NCBI WGS metagenome assembly OLPV01 (sample SAMEA3136630, study PRJEB25190) | human gut metagenome | biome: human gut; feature: human-associated habitat; material: faeces | place: Austria | collected 2013
CGGTGATACTGTTGCATCTATACAACTGACACTATACCCTGAATATTTCGCACGTTCGTTACTTACGCTGTGCAAGGGAAAAAATGGTATGAGTGGGGATGGTGAAGCATATAATATTAGGGATTTAACAAAATAAACACAATTATTTTTAAAATAGGGGTTGATTTTTTAGCAAAATAGGTTACAATAATAATTGTGTTAGCACTCAACTTTAATGAGTGCTAATGATTGGAATGAAAGTGAGCAGCGATTGAGCTGAATAAAAAGGAGGAAACGATAATGAAGTTAGTACCATTAGGTGACAGAGTTGTATTAAAAGAGTGTGTAGCAGAAGAGACTACGAAGTCTGGTATCGTATTACCAACATCTTCTCAGGAGAAACCGCAGTATGCGGAGGTTGTTGCGGTAGGACCCGGAGCAGTTGTAGATGGTGAGAAGATCGAGATGCAGGTTAAGGTTGGCGATAAGGTTATTTATTCCAGATATGCAGGAAATGATGTGGAATTAGATGGTGAGAAGTACATCATTGTAAAGCAGAATGATATTCATGCTGTTGTAGAAGCATAATTGTCGATAAGAAAAAGTTTACTTATTATATTTAGGAGGTTTTGATCATGGCAAAAGAGATTAAATATGGCGTGGAAGCGCGTAAGGCATTAGAGTCTGGTGTTAATCAGTTAGCAGACACTGTTCGTGTAACATTAGGACCAAAAGGAAGAAATGTTGTATTAGCAAAATCATTTGGTGCTCCATTGATCACCAATGATGGTGTTACAATTGCAAAGGATATTGAGTTAGAGGATGCATTCGAGAACATGGGTGCACAGATTGTTAAGGAAGTTGCTACGAAGACGAATGATGTTGCAGGTGATGGTACCACAACAGCTACCGTATTAGCACAGGCAATGATCAATGCAGGTATGAAGAACTTGGCAGCAGGTGCGAATCCGATTATCCTTCGTAAAGGTATGAAGAAGGCTTGTGATACAGCAGTAGAGGCTATTTCGAATATGAGCCAGACTATTTCCGGTAAAGAGCAGATTGCAAGAGTTGCATCTATCTCAGCAGGAGATGAGAATGTAGGAACGATGGTAGCAGATGCTATGGAGAAGGTTTCTAACAATGGTGTTATCACAATTGAAGAGTCTAAGACAATGAAGACAGAGCTTGACCTTGTAGAAGGTATGCAGTTTGATCGTGGTTACATTTCAGCGTACATGTCAACTGATATGGAGAAGATGGTTGCAGAGCTTGACAATCCATATATTTTGATTACAGATAAGAAGATCTCTAACATTCAGGATATTCTTCCAATCTTAGAGCAGATCGTACAGGGTGGTCAGAAGTTATTGATTATTGCTGAGGATGTAGAAGGTGAAGCATTAACAACATTGATTCTTAACAAGTTGCGTGGTACATTCCAGGTAGTTGCTGTTAAGGCTCCGGGATATGGTGACAGAAGAAAGGCAATGCTGGAAGATATCGCTATCTTAACAGGTGGTAAGGTTATCACAGATGAGTTGGGACTTGATTTGAAAGAGACTACATTGGATGACCTTGGTCGTGCTAAGAGCGTTCGTGTTGAGAAAGAGAACACAATCATCGTAGATGGTGCCGGTTCCGCAGATGCAATCGAAGGTCGTGTCAGCCTGATCAAGTCTCAGATCGAAGAGACAACTTCAGAGTTTGATAAAGAGAAATTACAGGAGCGTCTTGCTAAGTTAGCAGGCGGTGTAGCTGTTGTTCGTGTTGGTGCCGCAACAGAGACAGAGATGAAGGAAGCTAAGCTTCGTATGGAAGATGCTTTAGCTGCTACAAGAGCTGCTGTTGAAGAAGGAATTATCGCTGGTGGTGGATCTGCTTACATTCATGCAAGCAAGGAAGTAGCAAAGTTGATAGAGTCATTATCCGGTGATGAGAAGACTGGTGCAGAGATTATCCTTAAGGCTTTGGAAGCTCCATTGTTCCACATTGCAGGCAATGCAGGTCTGGAAGGTGCCGTTATTATCAATAACGTAAGAGAGTCTGAGCCGGGTATTGGTTTCGATGCCTTAAATGAGAAATATGTAGATATGGTAGATGCCGGTATCATTGATCCGGTTAAGGTAACACGTTCAGCATTACAGAATGCAACATCTGTTGCTTCTACATTATTGACAACAGAGTCTGTTGTTGCTGATATCAAAGATGATAATGCCGCAATGGCTAACGCTGCAGCAATGCAGGGTGGCATGGGCGGAATGATGTGATCATAACCTGTCAAGCGCTATGTAAGAAAAAGGGGCAGCCACAAGCTTAAAAAGCTTGCGGCTGTCCTTTTTGTCTACATAGCATTTGACGGGTGCATTTCATCGAAACGAGCAAAGCGAAGTTGAGATGATGCACCCGTGCTTGACAGGTTATGATCAGAAATAGGTGAGCACCTCACCACCATACATATTTTGGTTTTTCTTCATCAAATATTTTCCAACGGATCCAGTCATCTACAAAAATACAGACAAGGGAAAGCAACAGCCAGATTGTGGAATAAGCAACACATATCTGTCCTAACAGATTGTAAGGCAGGGACGAATAATCCCATACGTTCCAATGCAGTTTGATGTTAATAATATATCCGGTTACAAATTCTAATATAGTGATAATAAGTGCAGAAAGAATCATCTGACTGACAACAGAAATGCGAAAATGTGACCATTGATTTAATGCACCGCACAATACAAAAGCAAGTCCTCCGCAGAGGATCATGGAAAAGTGGGAACGTTCACGAAAAAGTATTTCTAAATAAAAATAGGTAAAACCACCTACCAAAAATAGAAACAGATATTTTAATATGATATTTGAATAGGATTGCATACCGGTTTTGCGATTCATTATGAATACCTCATTTCTTTTGGGTACAAAGTAATTAGAAATATTATTTGAAAGAGAAGAGAGGATTATTCTGGAATTGATTGTAAAAAAAGAACTGTTAATTGGGAGAAATGATTCCCTCATTAACAGTTCTTATCATTTAATTCATAAGGAGTCTGAATACTCCCAATAAAATATGTACGCTTATGGCTCTAATGGAGTCATCTTAAGACCTTTGTACATCTTTGTGTAGAAACTCATCTCGTCCTGATAAAGAACATATCCTCTGGCACCATCCTTAACGATGTAAGCGTATTTGTTCTTCTGGACGTTCATGTATAAAACTTCTTCGACATTCAATTCTTTTGCTTTTGCCTTAGCTGTATATACATTAAGTGGTTCTAACTTATATTTCTTAACTGCCTGCTCGACTGTCATATGAGACACCTCCTGATAAAAATAATTTGACAAATCGTCATAACTTATTCATAATTATATACGTTCTTTTAATAATAGTATATTGTTTATTGTACACAAAGTCAACTGGTAATTCTGCACAAAAATGCATCAAATTATATAATAGACAAGGTTTTTTGATTGGTGAATATGAATAATATGGAGAAAAAAATGCAAGCAAATATAAACTTTCAGCTAAAATTGAATCAGGCACTTCAAAAAATTGGACAGACTGCCGAACGGACAGGTGAAGTTCCGACATTGTTATTACACAGTTGTTGTGCACCGTGTTCTAGTTATGTCTTAGAATATTTAAGCAGATATTTCAGAATAACGATTTATTATTATAATCCCAATATTTCTGAAAAAGATGAGTATGATAAAAGGGTTGCAGAGCAAAAACGGTTGATCGGAGAACTTCCGACCCGATATCCGGTATCTTTTATAGAAGGGGAATACTGTACGTCGCAGTTTGACAATGCAATAAAGGGATTGGAAAACCTTGGGGAACGAAGCAAAAGATGCTATGCCTGCTATCAGCTTCGATTGCAGAGTACAGCATTATTGGCGAAAGAAAAGGGGTTTGATTTTTTTACCACGACGTTATCAATCAGTCCATATAAAAATGCACAGTGGTTAAATGAGATTGGAGAACAGTTGATGCAACAACTGGATGTGGAGTATTTATATGCTGATTTTAAGAAGAAAAACGGATATAAGAGATCGATTGAGTTGTCGGAGCAGTACCATTTATACCGGCAGGATTTTTGTGGATGTAAATATAGCAAGGAAGAGGAGATTGCACGAAAACAAAAACATGCGTCTGAATCATAAAAAGGGGTTGCAAAAGAGAAAAAAGTGTGTTAGAATCTTTACAATTTGAGAACATATAGAGAAAGAAAAAGCCCGCCTATCGGATAAGTATAGGTTTTATTAGTGGTTTTTTTTTTTGGGCAAAAATCGGAAAGGAAGGTACGTATGAAAGCATTTCTAATCCTGGAAGACGGTCATGTTTTTGAGGGTAAAAGCGTTGGCTGTACAGAAGAAATTATCAGTGAGATTGTATTTAACACATCGATGACAGGTTATCTGGAGGTCTTAACAGATCCTTCGTATGCAGGACAGGCAGTGTGTATGACATATCCATTGATTGGTAACTATGGAATCTGTTTTGAAGATATGGAGGCAGATAAGCCTTGGCAGTCCGGCTTTATCACAAGAGAGATTGCAAAGCTTCCAAGTAATTTCAGAAATCAGGAGTCATTAGAGAAGTTCCTTGTAGATAATAAGATTACCGGAATTGAAGGTGTAGACACCAGAACAATTACCAAGATTCTTAGAGAGAAGGGAACTATGCGTGGAATGATTACGACTGATGAGAACTATAATCTCGAGGCGGTTATTCCAAAGCTGAAAGAATATGAGATTGGAGATGTCGTTCGACTTACAACCTGTAAAGAGATTCAGCATTTTGAGGGAGATGGATTCAAGGTTGCAGTTATTGATCTCGGTGCAAAGAAGAATATTATTCGTGAGCTGACAAAGAGAGGTTGCGATGTAACTGTATATCCTTCTTATACGAAAGCAGAGACCATTCTGGAAGCAAAACCGGACGGAATTATGTTAACTAATGGACCTGGAGATCCTAAGACCAATGTTGGCGTAATTGAAGAGATTAAGAAGTTATTTGCAACCAAAGTACCGATTTTTGCAATTTGTTTAGGTCATCAGTTGCTTGCCCTGGCAAATGGTGCAGATACAGAAAAAATGAAATATGGACACCGTGGAGCGAACCATCCGGTGAAAGATCTGAAGACTGGAAAGGTATATATTTCTACGCAGAACCACGGATATATGGTGAAAGAATCTACGATTGACCGTGATATTGCGGAAGTAAGTTTTGTTAATGTGAATGACGGAACTGTAGAGGGTGTTCATTATCTTGGAAAGAATGTTCAGACCGTCCAGTTCCATCCGGAAGCCTGTGCAGGACCGCTCGATACGAACTATTTGTTTGATGAGTTTATGAATATGATGGAGGTGTCTAAATAATGCCAAAGAATCCGAATATTAAGAAGGTTATAGTTATTGGTTCCGGTCCTATCGTAATCGGACAGGCTGCAGAGTTTGATTATGCCGGTACACAGGCATGTCGTGCGTTAAGAGAAGAGGGGATTTTCGTTATTCTGATCAATTCCAATCCGGCAACGATCATGACGGACAAGAACATTGCAGATGAAGTATATATTGAGCCTTTGACACCTGAGATCGTGAAAAAGGTTATTATGAAAGAAAAGCCAGATAGTATTTTACCTACATTAGGTGGTCAGGCAGCATTGAATATTGCCATGGAACTGGAAGAGTCCGGTTTCCTGCGTCAGCATAATGTGCGTTTAATTGGTACTTCTGCTAAAACGATCAAGAAAGCGGAGGATCGTGACGAGTTCAAGAAGACAATGGAAAAGATCGGTGAACCGATCGCTCCATCGAAGGTTGTTACGAATGTAGAAGATGGATTAGATTTCGTTAAGGTAATCGGTTATCCGGCAGTTCTTCGTCCTGCGTATACATTAGGTGGTTCCGGTGGTGGTATTGCCGCAAATGAAGAAGAGTTTATTGAGATTCTGGAAAATGGTCTTCGATTATCACGTGTTGGTCAGGTTCTGGTTGAACGTTGTATTGCAGGCTGGAAAGAGATTGAGTATGAGGTAATGCGGGATGCAAATGGTACCGGTATCTGTGTTTGTAACATGGAGAATTTAGATCCGGTTGGAGTGCATACTGGTGATTCCATCGTTGTAGCACCTTCCCAGACATTAGCAGATAAAGAGTATCAGATGTTGAGAAGTTCAGCATTGAATATTATTTCTGAATTAAAGATCACTGGTGGATGTAACGTACAGTTTGCATTGAATCCGGATTCGTTTGAATATTGCGTTATCGAGGTTAATCCTCGTGTAAGCCGTTCTTCTGCATTGGCATCAAAGGCAACCGGATACCCAATCGCAAAAGTATCTGCAAAGATTGCGTTAGGATATCATTTGGACGAGATCAAGAATGCAATTACCGGTAAGACTTATGCAAGTTTTGAGCCTGCACTTGATTACTGTGTTGTTAAGATTCCAAGACTTCCATTTGATAAGTTCATTAAGGCGAGCCGTAAGCTGACAACTCAGATGAAGGCGACCGGTGAGGTTATGAGTATCTGTACGAACTTTGAGGGCGCTTTGATGAAGGCACTTCGTTCTTTGGAACAACATGTGAACAGTCTGATTTATGAAGATCTTGGAGAACGTCCGATTGAGGAGATTCACGAAGAGTTACATCGTGTGGATGACCGTCGTATCTTCGTAGTGGCAGAGGCAATCCGTCGTGGTATTACATTAGAAGAGATTCAGAATATTACAAAGATTGATCTGTGGTTCTTAGATAAGATTGAGAATATTGTCAACATGGAGAAACGTCTTGCAACAGAAGAGTTGACGAAAGAATTAATGTTTGAGGCAAAGCGTATTGAGTTCCCGGATGAAGTGATCGCACAGATTACCGGTAAGACAAAGGAAGAGATTCATGATCTTCGATTCTCTTATGATATTCACCCGGCATATAAGATGGTTGATACCTGTGCGGCAGAGTTTGAGGCAAGTACACCATATTATTATTCATGCTATGATGGTGAGTGTGAGGTAGATGCAACCCGTACGAGAAAGAAAGTATTGGTATTAGGTTCCGGACCGATCCGTATCGGACAGGGTATTGAGTTCGACTTCTGTTCTGTACACAGTACGTGGGCGCTTTCAGAGAGTGGTTACGAGACGATCATTATTAACAATAACCCGGAGACAGTAAGTACAGACTTTGATATTGCAGATAAATTGTATTTCGAACCGTTGACAGCAGAAGATGTAGAAGCAGTTGTGAATCTGGAGAAACCGGATGGAGCGGTTGTGCAGTTTGGTGGTCAGACAGCAATCAAACTGACAGAGGATCTGCTTAAGATGGGTGTACCGATTCTTGGTACTTCCGCTGAGAATGTAGATGCGGCTGAAGATAGAGAATTATTTGACGAGATTCTTGAGAAATGCTGTATTCCAAGACCGGCAGGTAAGACAGTATTTACCTGCGAAGAAGCATTAGAGGCTGCTAATGAGTTAGGTTATCCGGTGCTTGTAAGACCATCCTATGTATTAGGTGGACAGGGTATGCAGATTGCAATCAGCGATGAAGATATCGTTGAGTTTATGGATATTATCAACCGTACGGTTCAGGAGCATCCGATCTTAGTAGATAAGTACCTGATGGGTAAAGAGGTTGAGGTAGATGCAGTATGTGATGGCGAGGACATCTTAATTCCTGGCATCATGGAGCATGTAGAGCGTGCAGGTATCCATTCCGGTGATAGTATTTCCGTATACCCAGCCAGAAGTCTTTCTGACAAGGTGAAGAGAGTATTAGAGGATTATACCAGAAAGCTTGCAACGAGCCTGCATGTTATCGGTCTGATCAATATTCAGTTCATTGTATATCAGGATGAGGTATATGTCATTGAGGTGAATCCACGTTCATCCAGAACGGTGCCATATATCAGTAAGGTAACTGGTATTCCGATTGTTGACCTTGCTTCTAAGGTAATTATCGGTGAGAAGATCCGTAACCTCGGTTATGAGCCGGGCTTACAGCCGGAGAGTGAGTATTATGCGGTTAAGATGCCGGTATTCTCCTTTGAGAAGCTGCGTGGAGCTGAGATCAGCCTTGGACCTGAGATGAAATCAACCGGTGAGTGCTTAGGTATTGCTAAGGACTTTAATGAAGCATTGTATAAGGCATTCCTTGGCAATGGAGTGGATCTTCCAAAGCATAAGAAGATGGTACTTACCGTAAAGGATTCGGATAAATTAGATGCGGTTGAGATTGGTAAGCGTTTTGCAGCGTTGGGATATGAGATCTATTCAACAAGAAGTACCTGTCGTGTATTAAACGAAAACGGTATTCCTGCAAAGCCGATTAACAAGGTAGAACAGCCATCTCCAAACCTGTTAGACTTAATCTTAAGCCATGAGATTGATCTGGTTATAGATACACCGGCACAGGGTATTGAGCGAAGCAAGGATGGATTCATTATCCGTCGTCATGCAATCGAGACAGGTGTTACGGTACTTACCAGCTTAGATACAGCAGATGCATTGCTTACTTCATTAGAGAAGGCAAATAAAGAGCATTTAACGTTGGTAGATATCTGTAAGTTGTAACAGGTATTATAAGGCGTATTAGAATTGCGGAAGAAACAGTATGTGAATTCCGCAATTCTTTGTTTTGAGGATGAAAGTAATTGTGAATGGATATATTTCAGTATCTATGTACAAATGCTAGGATCCGTTATCAGGAGAAGAAAAGGAGAACAAAGTATGGTTGTAGAACCTAAAGTAAAAGGATTTATCTGTACAACAGCACATCCGGTTGGTTGTAAGAAGAATGTGGAGTCACAGATTGCGTATGTGAAAAAACAAGGTGCAATTGCAGGAGCAAAAAAGGTTTTGGTGATAGGCTCTTCTACCGGATATGGATTAGCATCTAGAATTACGGCGGCATTTGGCATGGGTGCAGCCACAATTGGTGTCTATTTTGACAAGCCGGCAAGTGGTAAGCGTACTGCGACACCGGGATATTATAATACACAGGCATTTGATGAAGCGGCAGCACAGGCAGGAATCTATACCAAATCTGTCAATGGTGATGCATTTTCTGTTGAGGTAAAGCAGCAGGTGATTGATCTGATACGTAAGGATCTGGGAAAGGTGGATCTGGTTGTCTATTCATTGGCATCCCCAAGAAGAACAACGGCGGATGGAACAACATACTCATCCTGCTTGAAGACCGTGGGAGAGCCATTTACCCAGAAGAATTGGAATCTGCGGGACAATACGATTGGAGAGGCAACAATCTCCTGTGCTAACGAAGAAGAAATTCAGTCAACAATCAAGGTTATGGGCGGTGAAGACTGGATGGATTGGATTCAGGCATTAGACGAAGCAGGAGTATTGGAAGAACATGCGAAGACACTTGCATATTCGTATATTGGACCAACACTGACATATCCAATCTATCATGATGGTACGATCGGACAGGCGAAGAATCATTTGTCTAAGACTGCAATAGAGATTACAAAAGAGTATAAGACACATGATATTGAGGCATATGTATCTGTCAATAAAGCTTTGGTAACACAGGCAAGTGCAGCAATTCCGGTTGTTCCATTATATCTTTCTGTCTTATATAAGGTGATGAAAGAAAAGAATCTGCATGAGGGCTGTATCGAGCAGATGTACCGCTTGTACAACGAGAATGTATATGGTACGGATGGTGTAAAGACACAGCAGGATGGCATGATCCATGTAGATGACTGGGAAATGCGGGAAGATGTCCAGAAAGAAGTTATGGATATCTGGAAGGAGATCAATAGTGATAATCTGTTGCAGGTGGCAGATACGGAAGGATATTGGAATGATTTCTATCAGATGTTTGGATTCCGGGTGGAAGGTGTTGATTATACACAGGACGTACCCGTATAAATTCTTTTACCCTTGCACAGCGTAAGTGAAGGCGGACGCGCATGTTTTAGGTTGTGAACCCGGCTTTTGGGTGGTGTCATGTTGCAGCAGGCACATTCGCATTACGACTCGCACGCAGCAGACACTAATGCTCCTTATAATAAGCGAACTCACGCAAAATAGGATATGGATTTCTAAATGTATCTACGAATTATACGTATATATTTTTAATCCATATCCTATTTTGGTTCGTTCTGCTTATTACTACGTCGCAAAGTGCTGGCGTGCTCCACGTACCTGCTTGCAAGCATGACAGACCACCCAAAGCCGGGATCTACTTTTTATGTACATGCGCTGTGTATCACAAAATTATTCTTACTTGCTGTGCTTATCGCCACACCTGAGGCCATCTGGACATCAGTGCGGGCAATCTACTGTAATGGCTACAATGAAGAAAACCAGGTATCTGAAAATCAATACTTTCATGCAGCACAAGCCTATTCCTAGCTTATTACATATAAAAAAACCGGATGCGAATCAGAAATATACATACTAATTACAGGTGTGTATTGTTCTATCACATTCGGTTTTCTTTGTTTTATTATTAGACGGTATGTACATTCTATTGCATAGCCAGAATATAAATATAAACCGCAGTTAAAATTCTGGAGCCAGTTAATACCCTAACGGCTTCGGGTGTGGCGATAAGCACAGCGTAGTAGATTCTGATAGAAACAGCACGAAACACAATAACGTAAATATCGGTTGTAAGGATATAACACTTATCATAAGCAGGTACTTCAGAACCGCCGGTACTCGGCGAGGTGTTTTCGAGCCTAGTACCGCTGCGAGTGATGAGTAGCGAGAGCGTGCCTGCGTTGATATGTTATATCCCAAACAACCGATTCATAGCCTAGATATTTCGTACGTCCGTTCACTTACGCTGTGCAAGGGTAGTATGTATTAGCGAAATGAAATGGAGACTGTGAATGAGTCATCTATCTGGAAGGACAGCATATCAAGTACTTCACAGGCTGCGTCGATCAGTTCGTCGCATTTCTTACGAGACTGTCCGATATAGCTTAAGAGAAGTGCAAGATGCATCTTTGCAATGGCGTTTACATTCATTTCAGGATGAAACATGAGGTACTGAATCATTTGTTCTTTAATTCCAATGTGCATGAGTGTCAATATATGAAGCTCTTCACTAGAGATAGAGGAGAGCTTTTTGCTAAGTGATAATAATTCTGCTTGCTCTGTTTCAAAGTTAAATAATATTGTATGGTCATCTGCAAGCACCTGTGTACAGAATGTAGCAAATATATTGTCCTGCAAGAGATAATAGAAGGACATCAGGTGAAGCATTCCGGCAAAATCTGCAGAAAACTGGGACATGTCTAAAATGGTATCTAACTTCATATGTGTCTGGGTCAAAATCTCCTGAAAGACAGCTTTCCCAAGGATTGGTTTGCTCTGAAAATGATAGGGAATCAATGCACGATTCACGTTAGCGGATGTACTGATATCCGTGTAAGTAGTTGCGGCATATCCCTTTTGGTGAAATAATAATTTGCTCTGTGTAAGAATTTTGCTTTTGGTTGCATTGCCGGTCTGGTATGTAGTGGACATAATAATCAGTCTCCTTTGTATATTTGATGATTCTTTTAGTATAATATATTTGGATCCTGCTTGCAACAATCTATGAACTGTAGTAAAATTATAATAGGTTTTGACGAAATAATGGAGGATATACATATGCAGGGTTCTTATGTAAGTCGGATTAATAAGATTATAATGCGAATCATCAGCGGGTTACTGATAGGAGCTGGGATTATCACGATTATAATCACTGTATTTTATGCAACAAAGATGAGTTCCTATCAGATGAAGTCGATGACGTCAGACTATTCTTTGCAAGTAGATGAACAATTTAACGATAAGCTGGTGCAATTGAACGGTCTGGTTCGTATGATGGAGACAGAACAGATCAAAGGGGATACAGCAACACTTAAGTATGTGGATACGATTGTAGAGGCGAATGATAGTCTGTCTGCAGTATATGTTGCCTATGCGGACAGACATCTGGTTATGAGTGGTGGCTGGCAACCGCCGGAGGATTTTGATTTCAGGGATCGTGACTGGTATACAGGTACCATGGATACAGATGATTTTTTTGTATCAGATCCATATATCGATGAGCAGTCAGGACAGTATTGCATTACACTTTCCAAACGTATGATGCAGGATGGCAAATGCATTGGTGCCTGTGGAATGGATATCTATATGGATGATATGATTTCTCTTATGAAGAACAGTTATAAAGGAAAATCATATGCATTTCTGGTAACTGCAGATGGAATGATCGTAACGAATCCGGATAAGAGCCTTGCACTTTCGGCAGATTCCAGTACAACCTTAGATAAGGCAAGAAAGGGTGCATTTAAGAAATTATCCAAGACAGATAAGGTATACTATGTGAATGATTATACGTTTGGCTTGAAGCTGGCAATGTTAGCAGATGTACCATCTGTTAACTGGAAGGTTGTTTATATTATGCCGGCAAGCAGAAGCCTGAATTTGACGATTGTTATTCTGATTGCGTTGATTCTTATTATGATTGGAATACGCATTATAATTCGCAGATATTGCGAGAGGGAGATGAATCATTGGTTCCGTCCTCTGTCTTCAATTGCAGAGAAGGTAACAGAGATTGCGCAGGGTAATCTGGATGTTGCTTTTAATGAAGAACCACTTGCAGAGGAGATTGCAATGCTGACGGTTTCGTTAAATGATACTGTAGAGCAGTTGAAGACATACATTGGAGATATCACTTTTGTTGTTAATAACATTTCCAATAATAATCTTGCAGTGGAATCTCATGTGGAATATCAGGGTGCGTTTATTGCAATTAAGAATGGATTGAATACAATTATTGATAAGTTGAATCATGCATTTGGACAGGTGAATGAACAATCTGAGATTGTTGTGAATTATTCCGGTCAGGTACAGGAGAGTACGATGCAGGTTGCGAATGGTGCGACAGAGCAGAATCTTGCAGTGCAGGGTTTGGTTGGCAATATTGCAGTATTGTCAGAACAGATTCAGCATATTACGCAGAATGCAGAGACTGCAGGCGAGGTTTCTCAGCTTACGAATAAGCAGTTAGCATTGGGTAATGAAGAGATGCAATCCTTGTTACAGGCAATGGAATCCATTGAAGAGACTTCTAAGGAGATTGGGGTAATTATCACGACAATCAATAATATATCAGAAGAGACGAATCTGTTAGCACTGAATGCTTCTATTGAGGCAGCCAGAGCGGGTGAAGCCGGTAAGGGATTTGCAGTTGTAGCGGATGAGATCAGCAAGCTTGCGGCGGCTTCTGCAGAAGCAACGGATACGATTACCAAACTCATTGAGAATTCTATGCAGGCCGTTGATGTCGGTAAGGAATTAGCAGATAAGACATCAGTAACCTTACAGACAGGTATTAATAATTCGTTGAAGTCGAATAAGGATATTTTAGAGATTACAGAGTTTGTTAAGAGTCAGATGAGTGCAGTTGAGGCGATTGACAAGAGCGTACATGATATTGCAGCTATTATTGATGCGAATGCGGCCACCAGCCAGGAGAATGCAGCTATCAGTGATGAATTGATCAATTGTGCAAATGCATTGAAGACAACTGTAGATGAGTATAATCTGAGAGAAGATGCAGAGCAAGAATAGAAGAAGATAAAAAGATAGAGTCAGCAGGTAGAGGATTCTATCAGAATGCATACCGGGAGTTTGTTATCATAGATTACAAAGTCCCGGTATTTATTTGTTGAGGAATATAATGATAACAGTTCATTTGTTTGCAAGGGTGAATTATTTGCCGGATGGACATCCGGTAAGAGAGATAGGTGTGATATATGGAATATTATTCATTGAATCAGTATTTGAGGGATACCTTTGGACAAAAAGTATATAAGATTGCTATAGATGGCGGATTTACCTGTCCAAACCGGGATGGTACATTAGATACGAGAGGATGTATTTTCTGCTCAGGAGCCGGTTCCGGTGAGTTTGCGCAGGATCGGATGGAATCAATTGCTTTGCAGATTGCAAAAGCAAAGGAGAGGGTTGCAGGTAAGATCAAAGAAGGCAAGTATATAGCATACTTTCAGGCATTTACAAATACATACGCACCGGTATCAAGATTGCGTGAACTTTATGATGAGGCTATGAAACAGGAAGATATCGTAGCATTATCGATTGCGACCAGACCGGATTGTCTGTCTCCCGAAGTGCTCCGGTTATTGATGGAATGTAACCGGAAAATGCCGGTCTGGGTGGAATTAGGCTTACAGACTATACATGAGAATACAGCACAATATATACGAAGAGGATATGCTTTATCTGTCTTTGATGATGCTGTGAAGCGGCTACAGGAAGCCGGTATATCTGTTATCGTGCATGTGATATTAGGACTTCCGGGTGAAAGTCGGGAAGATATGTTAGCATCCGTAGATTATGTAGGTAAAAGTGGTGTCAATGGAATCAAACTTCAACTTCTGCATGTGATACAGGGAACAGATCTGGAGAAAGAATATCAGCAGGGAAAGTTTCAGGTTCTGGAATTAGAAGAATATGTGCAACTGGTTGCGGATTGTATTGCATTGTTACCAAAGGATATGGTCATACATCGCATGACCGGAGACGGCGATAAACGGACGCTCGTAGCACCAATGTGGAGTGCGGATAAGAAGAAGGTGTTGAACCGGTTGAATCAGGTGATCAGAGAGAGGGAGAGAAGAACAGATAGTGGAATGGGGTCACAGTATTAAGGTTTTTCTTTGTCTCTTAATTAAAAATATGCTATGATGCAATATGATAAATATTTATATTAGGATGGAATAGGGGAACATGAACAGAAAAGAAAAGCATGTAGGAGTAATTAGGAATATTGTTGTTACAATAGGAAGTCTGGTTGTGGACTTCTTACTGTGTTTATTGATACAGAATATATTTTCTGCGGCGGCATTAGTACCTGCTATTGTTGTACTTGGAGTATTTCTGATCGCTGTATTCACAGACGGATATCTCTACGGTGTGTTAGCATCCATCTGTAGTGTGCTGGTCTTGAATTATGCATTTACCTTTCCCTATTTTAAAATTAATTTTACAATACCGGAGAATATCATTTCTGCTGTTATTATGGTTGCGGTCACATTGATCACCTGTTTTCTGACGAGTAAGATTAAGTATCAGGAGAGTCTGAAAGCAGAGAGTGAGAAAGAAAAAATGCGCGCAAATCTATTACGTGCCGTGTCACATGATCTGCGAACACCACTTACCACAATATATGGTTCCAGTTCTGCAATGTTGGAAAATGAGGAGACATTGACAAGAGAACAGAAACAGCAGATGTTGTTGGGAATTCAGCAAGATTCCCAGTGGTTGTGCAGAATGGTAGAGAATCTGTTGTCTATTACGAGACTGGATGGAAGTCATGTACAGATCATTAAAGTGCCGACCGTATTAGATGAGTTGATTGATTCTGTATTGGTTAAGTTCAATAAGCACTATGCAGCATATGAGGTATCTGTAGATATTCCGGATGAGATGGTCGTAATCCCGATGGATCCAATCCTGATAGAACAGGTCATGAGTAATCTCTTAGAGAATGCAGTACTTCATGGAACAGGGTTGACACAGATCTGGTTAAAAGTATTTACGATACAGAATCAGGCAATCTTTGAAATACGGGATGATGGATGTGGGATTGCATCGGAAAAGATGAAGAATCTGTTTAATGGGAATTACATGAGTGAGGAAGAGACTACTGATCGACAGAAAGGAAATGCAGGAATCGGATTATCGGTATGTGCTACGATTATCCGTGCGCATGGAGGTGATATTACAGTGGAGAATAGTAAGGACGGGGGTGCTATTTTTCGGTTTAATCTGGATTTAGGAGAGGATGATGAACATGAAGAATCGGTATAAGGTATTAGTGATAGAAGATGAGGTGCATATTAATAATCTATTATGCGCATTAATGGATGCGAATGGATATCAGGCGTTATCGGCACATTCCTGTGAAGAGGGGAATCTGATGTTTGCATCCCATCGACCGGATCTGGTTATCTTAGATCTGGGTCTTCCAGATCAGGATGGAATGCAGTTTTTAGAAGAGATACGAAAAGACTCACTGGTTCCGATTATTGTACTCTCTGCACGAACAGATGAGAAAGACAAAGTTTTGGCTTTAAATGCAGGAGCGAATGATTATGTGACAAAACCATTTGGTTCGAAAGAGTTGGTAGCACGGGTCGGATCGGCATTGCGTACGGCATCTCACCGGGCTGAGAATGGAATGCGACCGGGCGGAAAATTCAAGTCAAGAGGGCTTATCATTGATTATGATGCACGGTATGTTACGATTGATGGAGAAGAGATCCGGCTGACACAGACCGAATATAACATTGTGGCATTATTATCAGAGCATGCCGGAAAGATGCTTACTTATGACACGATCATTGCAGAGATATGGGGTTACAAGGATGCAGGAAGTACCAAGAAGCTGCAGGTTAATATGGCAAATATCCGTAAGAAATTAGGAGCGCAGCCGGGAAAACAGAATTATATTATCAATGAATTGGGCGTTGGTTATCGGATGAGTGAAGGGGACGATTAGATGGAACTTCTTCGGAATCAATGACTATTTGACAGATATTCTCAATAAACAGAATTGACTATATACCTATATGGAGTATATAGTGAGTGCTGTGAGGGAAATCTGACATAGCCCGGATTTCTCAATACAGAAAGCGAGTATGAGAATATGGTAAAGACAGTATTAAAGATTGATGGTATGATGTGCAGTATGTGTGAGTCACATATGAATGATGTGATCCGCAGTCATTTTATGGTAAAGAAGGTGACTTCTTCTGCCAAGGCAGGCGAGACGGTTGTGATCAGCGAGGAAGAACTGGATATGCCGCAGGTGGGGAAAGTAGTTAAAGACATCGGATATGAGGTAATCTCATATACCAGTGAGCCGTATGAGAAGAAAGGATTTTTCCACATTGGGAAGAAATAAATACCGGATTAATATATTTATTTGTAGGTATTTTCTGTGGAAAGTTTTGAGGGAAAGATGATGGTTAAGGCAGTATTATTTGATATGTTCGAGACATTGATCTCACATTATAATTGTCCGGTATATTTTGGAAAGGAAATGGCAGTAGATGCGGGGATTCCGGCAGAGAACTTTATTCCGATGTGGCGGGCAATGGAAGCTGACCGAAGCATAGGAAAATTAACCTTTGAGGACACAATAAGGATCATATTAGAGGAAAATTCCTGTGATCATATAGAAGAAAAACTTCGGATGATCGTAAGAAACAGGGTGGCAACCAAGGAAGAATGTTTGCGGCATATGGATCTACAGATCCGTCCGATGTTAGAAGGCCTGCGAAGACGGGGAATCAAAGTGGGACTGATCAGTAATTGTTTTTCAGAGGAAGCAATGGTGATCCGGAGAAGCGTGTTGTTTCCGTATTTTGATGCAGTGTGCCTGTCCTATGAAGAGGGCATACAAAAGCCGGATGAGTTGATATACAGACGGTGTATGGAGAAGCTTTCTGTGTCACCGGAGGAATGTATCTATGTTGGCGATGGTGGAAGCAACGAGCTTGTGACGGCAAAACACTTGGGAATGCGGGCAATGCAGGCAGTCTGGTATCTCAAAGAAGGAACGATGCAGCCCACGACAAGAATGGCAGGGTATGAACAGTTAGAGCAGCCACTGGATCTGTTAGACATTGCAAGTGGAATTCCAGCGTCAGTATTTATTGCACCAAGTGCCGATGTGATAGGAGATCTTGAAGTGGGAGAGGATGCTGGTATCTGGTATCATGCAACCGTTCGTGCAGATTCAGACCATATTACGATTGGCAAAGGGACGAATGTGCAGGATAACTGTGTACTCCATGTAGATGCGGGACATCCGCTGACAATTGGAGATTATGTGACGATCGGACATGGGGCAATTGTGCATGGTTGCAGTGTTGGAGATGGTACGCTGATCGGTATGGGTGCCATTTTGCTAAATGATTGTAAGATTGGGAAGAATTGTATCATTGGAGCAGGTGCATTAGTAACTGGTGGGGTAGAGATTCCGGATGATTCGGTTGTATTAGGAAATCCAGGAAAAATTCATCGGAGTATCCGACCAGAGGAGATTGAACGAAATCTGGAGAATGCACAATATTATATCGAAGAAGCAAAAAAAATGATTGATTATTGAGAATGTGCGTGGTACAATAACCCATGTATAACAAAGACAGTGAAGGAAAGAGTACTGTGCCGGAACCATTCAGAGAGAACAACGTATGCTGGAAGTTGTTTATGGGAAAGATATAGGAAGACCATTCCTGAGTCGTGCGTAGAAGAGAGGGTATCTCGAAGCGCTACCGTGTAGCTACGTTATAGGCATTGAGTGAAACATAAGGTGGAACCGTGTATTAGCACCCTTAGGTATGTGAATATATCTATCGGTGCTATTTTTTACTTTATAGCTAATTTGTTTTATAAAGCAAAAAGGTATAATAAAGATGGGAAATCTGAGATTTCCTAAGGAATAAAAAGGAGAAAGAATATGGTTAATTTCAAAGAGAATGAAGAATTGAAGACATTGAATCATTCCTGCGCTCATTTGATGGCACAGGCAATCAAGCACCTGTATCCGCAGGCAAAGTTCTGGGTAGGTCCGGTTGTTGCGGAGGGATTCTATTATGATGTAGATTTCGGCGATGAGACGGTGAATGATGAGACGATTGCAGCAATCGAGAAAGAAATGAAGAAGGTTGCCAAGTCCGGTAAGAGAATCGTTCGTAAGGAGATTACCAAGGAAGAAGCATTGGAGATGTTCAAGGATGACGAGTATAAGTTGGATTTGATCAATGGTTTAGAGGATGGTACGATTACCTGTTATGAGCAGGGTGATTTTACAGATCTTTGCAGAGGACCTCATGTTGACAATGTAAAATTATGCCGTAACTTTAAGCTGATCCGTCATTCCGGTGCATACTGGAAGGGTGACAGCAAGAATAAAGTGTTGCAGAGAATATATGGTGTATGCTTCCCAACAAAGGAAGAGTTAGAGGATCATTTGAGATTATTAGAGGAAGCAAAGGAAAGAGATCACAGAAAGATCGGTAAGGACATGGGATTATTCATGGTAGACGATCTAGTTGGACGTGGACTTCCGATGTTCCTTCCAAAGGGATATACCATCTGGCAGGAGTTAGAGAATTATATCAAAGCAAAGGAAAGAAAGCTTGGTTATCTTCATGTTATGACACCATGTGTTGGTACGGTGAATCTGTATAAGACTTCCGGTCACTGGGATCATTACAAGGATAATATGTTCCCTGCTATGGAGATGGAGGGAGAATCTTTTGTATTACGTCCGATGAACTGTCCACATCATATGATGATTTATGCAAACCGGATGCATTCTTATAAAGATCTGCCGATCCGGATTGGCGAGATTGCACATGACTTCCGTTTTGAGGCAAGTGGTACGCTGAAGGGTATCGAGAGAGGACGGCATTTCTGCCAGAATGATGCACATATCTTTGTGACACCGGAGCAGATTGAGGAAGAGTTTACAAACGTTGTGAATCTGATCTTTGACACATACAAAGATTTCGGCATTACCGATTATCGCTGTGTATTGTCATTAAGAGATCCTGCAAACAAAGAGAAATATCATGATGATGATGAGATGTGGAATACAGCAGAGGATGCTTTGCGCAAGGTTATGAATGATATCGGTATTGAATATACAGAAGAGATCGGTGAGGCTGCTTTCTATGGTCCAAAGCTTGATGTTAATGTAAAGCCTGCTGTTGGTAATGAGTATACGTTATCTACCTGTCAGTTGGACTTCTGCTTACCTGCTAAGTTCCAGTTATCTTATGTAGACAGTGATGGTGAGAAGAAGACGCCGGTTGTTCTTCACAGAGCAATTCTTGGTTCTTTGGATCGTTTCATGGCATATATCTTAGAAGAGACGAAGGGTAATCTGCCAACATGGTTAGCTCCGGTTCAGGTTAAGGTAATGCCGGTTAAGACCGATAACGAAGAACTGATGGCTTATGCACATGAAGTATGTGATCTGTTAGATGACAGTAATGTCCGGGTAGAGTTGGATGACCGTGCAGAGAAGTTAGGTTATCGTATGCGTGAGGGACAGATGCAGAAAGTTCCGTATCTGCTTGTATTAGGATTCAATGAGCAGGAGGGCAGAACCGTATCATTCCGTCTTCACGGACATGCAGAGACAACCGTACTTCCATTAGATGAGTTTGTTGATAAGATTAAGGAAGAAATCAAGAATAAGTCTATCAATAAAATGAACTAAGATGGATCAATTTTTATGCTTCATATATCAGGTAGAGAATTGCCTGAAGATGTGCGAGGTATAATAGGACAGTAGAAAAAGCATATCACATTTGTGGTGTGTTTTTTCTTGTAGTTTTGTAATTATATGAGACTGGAAGTTACACACTGCTACGATGAAGGTGCGTGTGCACTTTGGAAAAGGATGAGACATGAAAGAAAGAAGATTTGAGATTACATCATTTATGTTACATATCATTGCAATGGGACTCATGCTATGTGATCATATGTGGGCAACAATTTTCCCGAATGATGATTGGCTGACATGTATCGGTCGAGTGGCATTCCCGATTTTTGCCTTTATGATTGCAGAAGGATTCCGTAAGACACATGACAGAAGAAAATATGTGCTTCGTGTCGTTATTTTTGCTCTTATTGCAGAGGTTCCATTTGATCTGATGTATGGAAGTACGCCTTTTTATCCATATCACCAGAATGTGTTATGGACCTTTTTGATTGCGTTGCTCTGTATGTCGGGAATAGAAGCTGTTAAGAAAAAAGAGAATATCGTACTGACTGTTTTTGTTGCTGCGGTTATTACTCTGTGTGGTTTTGTGATAGGTTCTATTACAATGGTGGATTATTATGGAGCAGGTGTGCTTACTGTTTTGCTTTTCTATTTTACCAATAGAAGAAAAGCAACGGATTATATAATACAATTGATCGGTATGTATTTTTTGAATGTAAAGATGTTAGGAGGGTACTATTTTACGATCACTGTGCTTGGACATGAGTTTGAAATTGTACAACAGGGACTGGCATTATTTGCATTAATTCCAATCTGGTTGTATCACGAAAAACAGGGGTATCACAGTAAATGGTTCCAATATGTCTGCTATCTGTTTTATCCGGTACATATGTTGGTGATCTATGTGGTGTGGCAGTTGATTGGATGAGAGTTTGTGGGTGACATGAAGAAAAGTAAGAATACAATTGACATGACGCATGGAACGTTATGGAATAAGATATTATTATTTGCATTACCACTTGCTGCGAGCAGTATCTTACAGCAACTGTTTAATTCAGTGGATACAGCGGTGGTGGGAAGGTTCGCAAGCAGCCGGGCATTGGCAGCGGTTGGTAGTACAAGTTCGTTTATTTCATTGATGATCAACTTGTTTATTGGTATTTCATTAGGATCGAATGTTGTGATCGCACATTATATCGGACAGAAAGTGGAGAAGAATATACAGGCAGCGATCCATACGGCTATTACGGTAGCACTGATCGGTGGATGCTTTGTTATGATATTAGGTCAGTTTATCGGAAGACCGGTATTGATATTAATGGGAACTCCGGAGGATGTGATCGACCTTGCGGTACAATATCTTCGTATCTATTTCTTGGGAATGCCATTTATTTTATTGTATGATTTTGGTTCGTCAATCCTTAGAAGTACCGGAGATAGCAGAAGACCGTTATATAGTCTGATCGTGGCAGGTATTCTGAATACGGTACTGAATCTGATCTTGGTGATTGTGTTTCGGATGGGAGTGGCAGGAGTTGCGATTGCCACAGTGGTATCGAATATTGTAAGCTCGGGGATTGTCATGTGGATTCTGATGCATGAGCCGGAACCGGTTCGTTTTACACCACGGAAATTGATGATAAATGGGAAAGAGCTGTGGAAGATTCTTTCTATCGGGGTTCCTGCCGGATTGCAGGGAATGGTATTTTCACTTGCCAATGTTTGTATCCAGAGTACGATCAACAGTTTTGGTTCGGATGCGGTAGCAGGATCGGCAGCAGCGCTGAATTATGAGTTCTTTGCCTATTTTATTGTGAATGCATTTGCGCAGACAACGGTTACCTTTACCAGTCAGAATTATGGAGCAGGAGAATACGACCGGTGCCGTAAGATCTTCCGGATCAATATGGCATTTTCTATGGTGTTTTGTGGGTTGTTATCGGCAGTGTTCGTGCTTGGAAGATCGTTCTTCTTAGGCTTATATACAACGGACGCTTCTGTGTTGGGATATGCCACAACAAGACTTGTGATCGCAACTACGTTAGAACTGTTGACTTCTACATATGAGATCAGTGGTGGTGCCATGCGTGGATTGGGACATTCCCTGCAACCGGCATTGATTACGGTGTTCGGTTCCTGTGTGCTGAGACTGATCTGGATCTCGACTGCTTGTGTTGCTGTACATGAATTCTGGGTGTTGATTATCATTTATCCAATCTCCTGGGTGGTGACGGGAATTATTATGATCGTAAGTTATCTGCGGTTAAGAAAGAAGATGTTGATTAAAAACTGATATGAAATTAGGGAAGAATCTGTCAGGTTCTTCCTTTTTTTGCATTTATGGGAGATAGAGTAATATTTGCTTATTAAGATTTTACAATGTTTTTACATGATGATGATTGCATGAAATATAGGATTTTTTACACTGTAGATGATACAAATATATCATGTAAAGAAGGGAATGCACTCTATGAAAAAAATTTTATGTATTGGACACGAATATTCTGCTTCAAAGTTCAAATCCGAAATGTGCACAGATCACATTTACGGAAAGAGAATCGGTACGAAGTGTACTGGCAACAGAAGCATTGGTACGATTGAATTAGAAAACAGGAGATGAATTTTTTGACATTTGATGAGATAAAGAAGAATGAAGAAGTGAATGCATTTATTGAAAAGGGAAATTATAACTTAGGACTTTTGGGTTATACAGAACATTCACAGGCACATTGTATGATCGTGGCACAGACAGCTGCCATGATTCTTGATAAGTTTGGATATTCCAAGCATGATATGGAATTAGCCAGAGTTGCAGGATATATGCATGATATTGGAAATGCGATTAACCGGATACATCATGCGGAATATGGTGGGTTACTTGCCAATGAGATATTAAAGGAAACCGACTTAAATGTAAAAGACAGAATCACTATTGTATCCGCCATATCAAATCATGATGAATCGACAGGTGGAGCGGTCGATCCTGTATCAGCAGCACTTATTATTGCGGATAAGACGGATGTAAGACGGGACAGGGTGAGGGACGAAAAAGGAAAGGCAGCATTTGATATTCATGACAGGGTGAATTATGCGGTAACGGCCCATAAGTTAAAGATTAATGTGGATAAGAAGACGATATCGCTTAATCTTCAGATTGATCCTAAGATATGCTCAATGTATGAATATTTTGAAATCTTTCTTGAACGGATGATGATGTGCAGAGGAGCGGCAGATATGCTTGGTGCAACCTTTAAGTTGATGGCAAATGGGTCGAAGGTACTTTAGGGGATAAAATTCATATTGTTGAAAGTGCTTATCAATAAATTACAGATCAGGAAGGGAACGATAATATGAATGGATTAAAATTTATACGAATCAGATGTAACATATCATTAAGTGAATTAGCAGATGTGTTAGGAATGGATTAATGACAATAGAGGAACTCGAAGAAGAATTTGAACCTATAAAGGGCAATAAACTGTATGATGATATTGATTGGGTTTATGAACTTGCCCAGTTGTTTAAAGGCAAGTATGAAGAAAAAAGAAAATTAGTCGAAAAATAGTTCGGTGTGATTACAATCCATATCGTATAAATGATTAGATTTATTACCGATATTATGATATATTTATAATGATAGATTTGTGGCTGAAAAAGTATTCGTATGAAGAATGTGAGGTAAGTTATGCTTGAGAATAAATTGGGTATTACAGATTCAACGGAATTAGCGAGAGCAGAGGAGAAAATAAGTAAGCAAAAAGCACTTGAAATGTGAAGTGACCCCAAAAAGTTAGACTTTTTTTGAGACGGCTTCGGTCGTCTCATTTTTATGTTGCCAGAAGGGTAAGTCTATATTGAACAGGACTCATATATCGGTTGTAACTTTTTTATGAACTCTATTGACAAGAAAACTTGGTATGTGT
>OLPV01000884.1_pt1 | contig 24068 bp, 20 predicted proteins | sample 1671961 | NCBI WGS metagenome assembly OLPV01 (sample SAMEA3136630, study PRJEB25190) | human gut metagenome | biome: human gut; feature: human-associated habitat; material: faeces | place: Austria | collected 2013
GCGCGTCGGGAAATCCTCACCTGGCGTCGCCTCGCAGTCGGGGCGCCAGGCCAAAGAAAGGTGCGGGCCGCACTCGAAGCACGCGTCCGGCTGCGCGTGGAAGCGGCGGTCGAGCGGGTCGGCGTATTCGGCAGCGCAGCGCTCGCACATGGGGAAATCCTTCATGGACGTGCTCGCGCGATCGTAGGGAAGCGCGTCGATGATGGTGAAGCGAGGCCCGCAATTGGTACAGTTGATAAACGGGTAGCGGAAGCGGCGGTCGTTCGGGTTGAACAGTTCCGCCGCGCAGTCGTCGCACGTAGCCAAGTCGGCAGACACGAGCGTGGTCTCCTGCACTGCGGCGTCATCCGAGAAGCGAATCTCAAACGAGTCGAAGTCCTGAAGGGGCACTTCCTTAAGCTCGATTTCCTTCACCTGGGCCGCCGCTGGCGCATTCTCGGAAAGCTCGATCACGAACTCGTCGAGCAGGCGGCTCTCCCCTTCCGCATGGATGTTCACGCCGTCCGCCGCGTTCAAAACCCATCCGTTGATCAGGTATTTCTTCGCCATTCGGTAGACAAAGGGCCGAAACCCGACCCCTTGGACGATTCCCGTCACATGAATATCGAGTGCCTCGATCATGCTTCTCACCCTCAAAAAACTTGACAATACTGAAAACCGCGCCCCTCTTGCGACGGGCGCGGCGCGAATCAGCAGGACCCTACAGCTCGGCCAGAATCTCGCGAATGACGGCAGCGAGCGCGCGCAGCGTCACTCCCGAGTTGTCGGGGAGATGCAGGTGCACGCACCGTCGACCGCGGCTCGCCAGTGTGAGTAAATCTCCCGACGCCTGCGCCTTTGCAAGCGCGCCCAGGCTTTCCGTCTCGCGTTTGAGCGGGATGTCCTTCAGCTCGTCGGCAGACAAGATGAGGAACACGCCGCAGTTCGGGCCGCCCTTTTGCAGCTGGCCGGTGGAGTGCAGGTAGCGCGGGCCCACTTCCAAACACGACGCGACGTGGCGCGATTCGCCCACCCCATGGCGGATGTCCTCGAGCGCCTCGCGACGCCCCTCGCCCGTGAACGGCAGAAACGCGTTCAGCGCGAAGAAATCGCCCGGCTGGATACTGCCGAGCAGCGCCCGCAGGACAGCTCGCACGTCGGTGCAGTCCTTAAAGCACGGGGCCAAGCGCACCTCGACCTCGCCCATGTGCACATCGCCGATGAAGTCCTGCACGAAATCGGGCTCGGGCTGGCCCTCGGCGAGGATCTTCAGGACCTCAGCCTTCGCCGACGCGACATCGGGCTGATCGAAGGGGCACACGCGCATGAGGTAGCCGCACATCGCGATGGCGTATTCCCACATCACGAAGTGCTCGGCAAGCTCGAGCGCGGAATCAATCTTGAAGTTCAGGCGCGGAATTGCCGGGTCGATATAGGCGAGGCTCATCTCGAAGTTCTTGCGCTCGTCCCACAAGTCGGTCTTCGTCTGGTACATGATGACGCTGCGGTCGCCCGCGTCGCGCGCGAGCAGGAGCGAATCGACCTCGATGTTCGGCAGGATGCCCTGCCCCTCCTTGCCGAGCGACTCGGCGACGAGCTGTTCAATCCAAAGGCCCAAGACGCGCCCGCGCTTCGGCGTGAGGAACGAGAACTTGTTGCGCCCCTTGAGGTAGTTGTCATAAAGGAACGCGGCGAGGTTGATCGCCGGGTTGTCGATGGAGTCCTCGCTGCAGCGCTCTTCGGCGTCCTTCGCGTGGGCGATGAACTGCTCCAGGTCGATGCCAGCGAGCGCTGCGGGCAGAAGGCCGAAGATCGACAGCGCAGAGAAGCGCCCGCCGACGGTGGGCTCGCCGTTGAAGACGGCTAGCCAGCCCTCTTCGTGCGCCTGGCGCTCGAGCTGCGAACCAGGGTCGGTGATGGCGACCAAGTGGTTCGCGAAGTTGATTTCCGGTGCCTGTGCCTCGAGGGCATCGCGCAGCGCGGAAGAGAGCAGGCGCGGCTCGATGGTGCCGCCCGACTTCGAGGACACGATAACGAGCGTCGTCGCTGGATCGCAGTCGGCGAGCAGCTCGCGCATGCGCACGGGAGAATCGGAATCGAGCGTCTTGAACGAGACACGGTTTGCCCGAACCGTGTCGGACTTGTTGTATTTCGTGATGGTCATGGGCGCTTGCGTGGATCCGCCCTGGCCGATGAGGACGACGGTCTTGATGCCGCTCGCCACCACATCGTCGGCAAAGCGCTGAACTTTCGCGAGGTCACACTGCGGGCGCATGCCCAAATCGACCCAGCCCATAAAGTTCTCGGCGGTTTCGCGCGCACCGTCGGAGAAATCATAAAGCGATGCGTCCTTGGCCAGCACGCGGCTGGCGACGCATTCCTTCACAAGCGTTTTCGCAGAAGGGTATAACTTTTCCATGTCGCTTGTTAGCATGTGAACCTTCTTTCGGTATCGTGTAGGCCCCCTCAAAGGCACGCACGGCTTAAATTATCCTCGAACCCTGTGATGGAGTTGTGGACAAGTGGGGGAACGGGTCGAAATCCCAGAGAGAATCGCCATCTGTATGCGATTTCGCCCTCGACATTGCGCGGACGCGCTCTTGTCCGCGCTTTCCCTGCCCCATTCTTATCCAGCTCGCGGTAACTTGCTTTCTGGAGCATGCGCACCCGCAGCCACGTCCACCGTGCGCAAAAAACGCCCGCCGCGAACGCGACGAGCGCTTTTGACTCAATCAAGGAACCTGCTGCAGGAGCCCTACCGCCTACAGCCCCAACGCCTTCTTCAGCGCGCTCACGCGCCTGCGGCTTACAGGGATCTTCTCTTCCACGCCGTTCAGCGTGAGCAGCAACGTTCCGCCGGAGACCGATTCGATTTCCTCAACCATAGAAAGGTTCACCAGGTACCCGCGATGCACACGGAAGAACCCGTGGCCGTCCAAACGCTTCTCGAGCTGAGCCAAGCTCACCGTGGAGAAGTAGCGGTCCGTGTCGGTTTGCAGGTATGCGTAATCGTCGCGCGCCATGACGAAGCGAATCTTATCGATGCCGATGAGGATCTTCTTGCCGCCCTTTTCCACAGGAATGCGCTCGGACTTCTGGGCCTGCACATGCAGCGAAACATGCTCGCGGACGCGCGCAAGCGCCTGGGAGAGGCGCTCAGTCTCGACCGGTTTCACCAGGTAATCGATGGCGTTCACCTTGAACGCGTCGAGCGCATGCTCACTGTAGGCGGTGACGAACACCACCGCGGGCGGGAATTTCAGATGCTGCAGCGCCTCGGCCAGTTGCAAGCCGGTGGCTTCCGGCATGTTCACGTCGAGGAACATGACATCGCAGGGGTACTCTTTGAGCTTTTCGATAGCCTCGCGCACACTAGCCGCCTCGGCAACAACCTCGGTCTGGCCAAGTTCGTCGAGCAGGAATTTCAATTCGGAGCGCGCGGGGGCCTCGTCGTCGACGATGATTGCTTTGAGCATATAAGCCTCCCAGTTCGTGTTCGATGATGCCGCTTCTGCGCCTTTCGCAGAGCGTACTCCTAACGGTCGATTATAAATCAAAGCATCCCGAATTTGTACGTTATGCGGCATCATTTCGAAACAGCGTAGAACACAATGGGGACGGTTGAGGGTGAGACAGGGGTCGGGTGATTCGTCTCGCTCCGCGACGCGCCGATCGCAGGGCGACCCGGCGCGCCAAACCCCCTACAGATCGAGCTCCATCAGACGGGCGATAGTGAGCGCGTAGATCTTGAACGCCTTTTTGAGCAGCTCCTCGGGCACCGTCTCGTCCGGGCCATGCATGCCGCCCGCCCATTCGGGCATCTCGATCCACGGCATCTCAGGGCCAAAGCTCGCAGCGCAGGAGAACTTGCGCGCATACGTGCCGCCGCCCTGCGTGAAGGGCTTGGCGTGCTCACCCGTGGCCTCGTTGTATGCGGAGAGAAGCGCCTGCACGTAACCCGATTCAGGGTCGATGAGAAACGGCTCGACCGTGCGCGTCACCTCGCAGTCGGCGCCCACCTCGCTCGCGAGTGCAGAAAGGGCGCTCGTGAGCTCCTCAGGCGTGGTCGACGTGGGGAAACGGCTGTCAAGCGTCTGCTTCACGCGCCCGTCCTGCATGCAGATGGTGCCGCCGACGACGGTCAGTTCCCCAAAGTGCTCGTCGGCCGTCTTGATTCCGAGGTTCGATCCATCGGTCGCGCTTGTGAGCTTGCGCACCAGCTCGAAGAACGCCCGCTCGTCTGTCGTGCACACGTCATTTTCCAGAAGATAGGCGACAAGCAGGTCGATGGCGCTTTTACCGAGGTGGGGCAAGCTTGCATGGGCTGCCTTCCCCTGTGCGTCGATGCGCGCGGTGCCCTCGCCCGCGTCGGTGACGACGACGCCCTCGGCTGCGGGAAGCGTCGATGCGTCGGCGCGCACGATCGCGCGGGCGATGCCCGGGACTGCGTTCGGCGCCGCACCGCCTTCGATATCGACGATCGCACCGTCCTCGAAGCGCTTGCTCGTGAGCGTGGCGTCGTAGAGGCCCTTCTCGCCATAGCTCACCGGGAACTCGGCGTCGGGCGTGAAGAGAAACGCCGGGTCGGCGAAGCGCTCGCGGTAATACGGGACGTCGTGCATGCCCGTTTCCTCGTTCGCGCCGAAGATGACTCGAATCGTATAGGGCAGCTTCTCGCCCTTGTCGAGCCAGAACTTCACCGCGTGGAGCGTCGTTACGATGGGACCCTTGTCGTCGATGACGCCGCGGCCCATGAGGTAGCCCTCGCGGCGCGTGACGGCGAACGGCTCGACCGTCCAGCCGGGGCCGGCGGGAACCACGTCGACGTGCCCGATGATGCCGATCTGCGTGTCGGACTCGCCCGGCAGGTCGGCATATCCCACATAGCCGTCGACGTCGTGAACCTCAAAACCCATGCCGCGCGCAATGTCGAGCGCCTCAGTGAGAGCGGCTCGGGGACCGGGGCCGAACGGTGCGCCGGGTTTTGCCGCCGGCAAATCCTCCGTACTCTCGATGCGCACGACGCGCTCGATGTCCGCGACGATGCTTTCCCAATTCTTCTCGAGATACGAATCGATCTCGCTCGCAAGAACGTCTTCCACGAGGCAGCCTCCTTGGTCTTGTTGCTATCGCACCAACTTTACCCCAGCGCACAGCCCGCGAACAGACCGCAATCGCGCGATTCGCGAAAGGAAGATGAAGTCGAGCGGAGCAGACGGGAGCAATTTTGTCATAGACGCGTATGCGCGCTTCCGTTATACTGTGAAGGCTGATGTGCCCGAGTGGCGGAATGGCAGACGCGGCGGTCTCAAAAACCGTTGTCTCACGACGTGCGAGTTCGACTCTCGCCTCGGGCACCAGTTTTCTCGCAAGCAAACCGCTGATTAGGCGGTTTTTTCATGCCTATAACCCCCACTCCCCTTGAGACGGCCGAATGTCTCAAGCCCAAGCGCGCACGTCGTCGAACGTTCTTCGCAACTTGTTGCACTAATTTTGTTTGGTTAGGCTAACTTCTATCCACCTTTCGCGGTATACTACCAACCATGTTAGATAGAGCGAACTTCTCATCACCGCCATCGCGCGGCAGTGAGCTCGCGCTGTTTACCTTGACAGGCCGGCACAAAATCCACCGAAAGGCGCAATCCGAGATGAGTCAACAAGTATTGACGCAAACGCCCCGACGGGAAGAGCGAGCAGCAGCCTTTTCCTCCCCCGCACTGTCTCGCCGCGCAGTGGGAGGGCGGGGAACTCGCACACTGCGCTTGCCGCATACCGCCGCCGAGCGGCGCGCAACTCCGCGAGTCCCCGCTCCGCCCGGCATGCCCCCTTGCGACACATGGATGACCCGGCTTCGCACCTTTCGCTTAAGGCAGCTTCCGTATACAGCACCGACCAGGCAAGATACCGCTATCGCATCGAAGGGGAGAAGCGTGCATCCTCTTTGCCGACTCCTCATCGAAAGACCTGGCCGTCCCCGAGGCCATCGACGGCGCTCCCGTCACCGCAATTGCCGCAGGCGCGTTCTCCGATCTTGTGGACCTCGAGCACATTTCCCTTCCCGACTCGCTTACGTCCCTCGGCGCCGAGGCATTCGCACGCTGTACGAGCCTTCGCGCGGCGAAGCTGGGCTGCGCCCTCGAATCCATTGGCGAGGGAACGTTTCGCGGCTGCCGGCGCCTCGAGCGCCTCGACTTGCCGAAGTCTCTGACAAGTATCGGAAACTCAGCGTTTTCGAACACGTCTCTTTCGCGGCTGGCTATCCCCTCCTCTTGCGTGAACATCGGCGACGACGCCCTGTGCACCGGGCCGTCCTTCCCTGGGTCGGCGGGACTGGCATACGCATCTTCGCTCAGCGAGGTATCGGTCGCCGCAGGAAACCGTGCCTACGGGATGCACGGCGGCGTGCTGTGCCGCGAACTGCCCGACGGTCAGCTCGATGCCGTGTTCTGCCCCGGATCGACCGGCAGCGTCGTGCTCGGCAAGCGCGTGCGATCGGTTGCCCCGAGCACCTTCGCAGGGACCCATCGCATCGCGCATCTGCTCATCTTCGAGACCGTTTCCTTCCCTGAGAAAACGCCGCCGCTTCCCAATCGCGCATGCGACCGCCTCACCATCGACTTCTCGGCGCCGCGCGGCACGTCCTGGGAAATCTCGCTCGAGCTGCCTTCAGGCGCCATCCGCAAGCGCATCATCGATGCGGCTTTTCTCGGAGGACGCATTCGCCCCGAAACGCTAGCCTGCGCCTATGACGACTTGCTTCCCCAGGTAAAAGACGAATTCGAGCAGACGCGCCTCATGGCTGCGCGCCTCGCGAGGCCCGTCATGCTCGATGAGGCGCACAGGGCGCTCTTCCGCAGCGTCGTCGACGAGTCGTTCGTGAGCCTTTGCGTTCACGCCGGCGCCCGCAACGATTGGGAAACGCTCGACAACCTTATGGATTCGGGAATACTCGACGGCGAGCGCGCCCCCGAGGCCGTAAGCGCGCTCAACCGGTTCGGGTTCACCCTCGCCGCCGCGCATGTGATCGACGGGAAGGAGAAACGTTTTGGCAGCCAGTGCATCGACTACGGAATCTAGCGCGCCTCTGGCAGCCGGATCCGTCCTCGCCGAAGCAGCAAGCATCGCGGAGGGGGCAATCGAGAGCGCGCGGGTTTCCCTCATGGCGCAGCTTCCCTTTATGGACGTCGCGCTGTGGCGCATGCCGATTGTGGCGCGCCTTCAGGAAAACGCGTTCGAAACCGACGGGCGCCTTCTCTGGTTCGACGCCGCGCGGGTGATAGACCTGTACCGAAAAAATCCCAACGAGGTATTGCGCGGATACTTCCACACCATCATGCACTGCGTATTCCGCCACCCCTTCGACGACAAGCACCCCGAACGCGCCCTTTGGGACATCGCATGCGACGCATCGGTCGAAGCGACCGCGATCGAGCTGCTCGGAACAGGCTTCCCGAGCGCGCAAGACGGCACGGCAAAGCGCATGCTTGGCAAAATCCGCGAGAACTGCCCGACCCTCACCGCGCAGAGCATCTATCGCGCGCTCATCGGAGTCGGCGAGGAAAACCCTCCTGCATTCTCTCCCGCTTTTGCCGCTTCGCTCGAAAACGTGTTCGCACGCGACGGGCACGAGGCGTGGCCACGAACCAGCGAGCGCGGGTCCTCGATGAAAAGCGCAGGTGACAAGCTCGCCCTGATGCCTTCCGACGGAACCGACAAGCTCGATGGAAAATCAGACGACGATGCGGACAGCGAGGATAAGAGCCGCTCGCCCGGAGCCAACATGCCCGGAATGGCGGCGCCATCGTCGAGCAGCAACGCGGTGCTCGGGGACATCGAGGACCCCGATGCGATCGTCGACGTGGAGTCCTCCGAGGAAGCCGAGGCAACCTTCGAATCGATGGACGGCGTATCCTACTCCGATTTCTCGGACACGAGCTGGCAAGATATCAGCTCGCAGATCGATATGGACATGGAGGCGTTCTCGGGCAAGATCGGTCTCAACGTCGGAACCTTCCAGGTGAACCTCACCGTCGCAAATCGCAAACGATACGACTACCGCGCGTTCCTCAAGCGCTTTTCCGCACTGTCGGAGGAAATGAAGACAAGCCCCGACGAGTTCGACTATATCTCCTACACGTACGGGCTTTCGCGATACAAGAACATGCCGCTCATCGAGCCGCTTGAATACCAGGAGTCGAATCGCATCCGCGACTTCGTCATCGCCATCGACACATCGGCGTCATGCGCCGGAAAGCTCGTGCGCACCTTCGCGGAGAAGACCTACGACGTACTGAAGAACTCCGAGGGCTTCGGCCACAAGGTGAACATTCACGTGATTCAATGCGACTGCGATGTCACGCGCGACGTGAAGATAACCTCAATTCGCGATATCGACCGCGCCTTCGAGGAATTCGTCACGCGCGGATTCGGCGGCACCGATTTCCGCCCCGTGTTCAAATACGTCGACGAGCTTGTTCGCACACGCGAGCTCGCGAACCTGAAGGGGCTCATCTATTTTACCGATGGCCTGGGGAAATACCCCGTAACCCCACCTGTCTACGAGACGGCGTTCGTGTTCGTGGACGACACGCCGCGAGAAAGGAAGGTGCCGCCCTGGGCAATGAAGGTGATCATGGACGAAGACGACGTATTCGAGCTGTAAGGAAAGCTCGGCAAAGATACCGACAACTAGGCGCCCTCCGCGCCGCGACGCGCGACGCCGGGCGGCCATTCCGAAAGGAGTTCCCTGTATGAACATCGCAGAAGCGAAAAACCAGATCGAGGAAACCGTCGAGGGATACCTTACCCGCGATGAGACCGGCGCCTACCTCATCGCGCCCGAAGCGCAGCGTCCCTTGTTCCTCCTCGGCGCACCCGGCATTGGGAAAACAGCCGTGGTCGGACAGGTGGCAAGAGAGCTCGGCATCGGGCTTGTGTCGTATTCCATGACGCACCACACGCGGCAAAGCGCGCTCGGCCTGCCCTTCATCGTGCACAAGCGCTACGGCGACGAGGAGTTCGACGTCAGCGAGTACACGATGAGCGAGATCATCGCATCGATTTACGATTACCGCGAGGAAGCGGGGCATGACCGGGGAATCCTTTTTCTTGACGAGATCAACTGCGTGTCGGAGACGCTCTATCCCTCGATGCTGCAGTTTCTGCAGTTCAAGACTTTTGGGCGACACAAGATTCCCGACGGATGGATTGTGGTATGTGCGGGCAATCCGCCCGAGTACAACCGATCGGTGTACGATTTCGACGTGGTGACCCTCGACCGACTGCGCAAGATCGCCGTCGAGCCCGACCTTGAAGCCTGGCGCGCCTATGCGATCAAAACAGGCGTTCATCCTGCGATTTTATCGTACCTCGAGGTAAAGCCCGACCACTTCTACTCCGTCGAATCGACGCCCGATGGCAAGTCGTTCGTCACTGCGCGCGGTTGGGACGACCTGTCGCGCATCATCAAGCTTCGCGAGATGAAGGGCAAGACGGTCGACCGCATCCTCGTCGACCAGTTCCTGCAAGACGACTCGATTGCCGAGCGATTCGCCCAATACTACCTGCTGTTCACGAAATATCGCTCCGACTATCAGATTTCGGCGATTCTTGCAGGCAGTGCCCCCGACGAGATAGAGGAGCGAGCGAGAGCGGCGCGCTTCGACGAGAGGTTGGCGCTCGCACGTCTGATTCTCGACGCGCTCGACGCGCACACCGGAGCAGTCGTCGAGACCGAGCAGGTCGTGCGCGTGGTGCGCGACGCGATCAGGGAGGAAAAGCCCGCTATTCTGAGCGGCGAAAACGCGCAGGACGCACTCGAGGGCACATCCTGCGCGCTCATGCAGCGAGCCGCGCTCGATGAAAAAGCAGGGGCACCCGCAAAGAAGCTGCGGCCCTATCGCCTTGGCGCAACATGGCTTTCCGAGTTCGCAGGCGCATGCGAGGGCGAGCGCGCGCTTTCCGGAGAAACGGCATTCTCCGTTATAGAGCGCGCCTATTCGGCTCGCGTGAGAGAAATGAAAGAGCGCTCCGAGGCATGCACACGGGAAATTGAGTGCGCTTTCGGATTCGTTGAGGGCACTTTCGGGAATGGGCGGGAAATGGTCGCCTTCACCGCCGAGTTCGCCGCACGCGAGGGAACCTCGCAGTTTGCAAGCCGTTTCGGAAGCGACGCCTACACCGAACATGGGAAGGATGTTCTTGCCGCGAGCGGTCAATCCGATCTGGAGAAACGTCTCCAGGCAATCGATCTAGACGCACTCGCGACCGCCGACGAGGAGGCTCGCAAAGCCGAAGCATCCAAGAAATCGTGCGGGTGCGGAAGCTGCAGCGGCTGCTGATGTCAGCAGAACGCGGACGATGAGCCATCCCATAAGCGCCCGTCGCCTGGGCAAAACACGAGCTCGCGCCCACGGCAAAAAAGAAGAGACGCGCCTTCTTTGCGGGGCGCGTCTCTTCGCGGAAAGAACTATGGGCCACCAAGCTATTCGGCGGAGGATGCCTTCTGCTTCTTCGCAGTGGCGACAATCGTCTTCACGCCCTTGACAGCGAGCACGATCGCCAGCACAAACAGCAGCACGGCGAGAATCGCCTGCAGCACCGGCGCGAGCGCGATGCCACTCGTCATGATGGTGGTGACCTTCTGGTAGAAGGTGATGGCAAGCGACGTCAGCGTAGCGAGCAGCATAAATGCCATCGGCACGAAGAACATCTTGTTGTTGCGCCCGGCGTTGCCGAGCCATGCGCACACAGCAAGCAGGGCAAGAGCGGCGAGCAACTGGTTCGCGGCACCGAACAACGGCCAGATGATGGAGTAGCCCGTCATACCCAAAACGATGCCGATAACCACGGTGATGATGGTGGCCACGTAGGGGTTCGCCATGAACTTGTGCACGCCCGTGAGCTCCTCGGGCTTCTTGTCAACCGGCGTCCAAAGCTCCTGGAACATGTAGCGTGCAAGGCGCGTCGCCGTGTCGAGAGAAGTCAGGCAGAATGCGGAAACAGCAAGGATGAGCAGCGCATATGCAAGCCCCTGCACATCGGCGAGACCGGGGATGCAGGCGAGCATCTGCGAAAGGCCGTCCGCGAAGACCGCCGTCGGGGACGCATATCCGCCAGCCGCGTACTTGCTCCACACGAAGCCGACCGCGCACAGCGAAATCACCGCGAGCACGCACTCGATGAGCATGCCGCCGTAGCCGATCGGCTGCGCCTGGCCCTCCTTGTCGAGCTGCTTGGACGTGGTGCCCGAAGCGACGAGGCTATGGAAACCGGAGATTGCGCCGCATGCGATGGTGATGAACAGCGCCGGGAACAAAAAGCCGGTTGCGGCAGCCTTGTTCGTGATGGTCTTGCCCGCTTCGTCGACGAGCTGCTGGCCGGTGGAGGCGTCGAATGCGGCATTGGAAGCGACAAAGCCGGTGAACGCCGGAATCTGCAGGTCGGTCGCGGCGCCCATGATGCTTGCGCCCACAATGCCGATGATGGCGAGGATGATCATGCCATAAAGCAGATAGCTCGACAGGTAGTCGCGCGGCTGCAGGAGAATCCACACCGGGGCAACGGAGGCGACCAGGATGTACACGCCGAGGATGATCATCCACGTGTCATAGTCGAGCGAGATCGCAATGCCCATAAACGGCAAGTTGTATCCAATGGCAACCATGATGACGATCAGGATGATCGCCGAGACGATGTTCACGGGACCGGGGATGTTGCGGCCGCGCGTGACGAAGCCGTAGACGACGGCGACACCGATGAAGATGACCGAGATCATGGCCGTCTGCTCGTTGGCGAGGTTGGTTGCCGGGGCCGCCGAGGCGGAAACGACGAACGTGTTCGCAACGATGGAGGCGAATGCAGCCACGACCAGCAGCAACGTCAAGTACGCGAAGATGCAGAAGAGTTTCTTCGCCGTATTGTCGATGTTCTCCGCGACGACGACGGCAAGCGTCTGGCCCTTATGACGAAGCGAGGCGAACAAGGCGCCGAAGTCATGCATGGCGCCGAAGAAGATGCCGCCAATGAGCACCCACAAAAGCACGGGCACCCAGCCAAAGACGGCCGCCTGGATCGGACCGTTAATCGGACCCGCACCAGCGATCGACGAGAAGTGATGGCCGAGCACCACGTACGGCGGCGCCGGCACGTAATCCACACCGTCTTCCAGCTCATGAGCCGGAGTCGGGCGCTTTGGATCGACTCCCCATTGCTTGGCAAGCCAGCCACCGTAGCACACATAGCCGATGACCAGAATGACCATAGCAACAAGGAAGATAATCAATGCGTTCATTGAAAGTTCCTTACGTATGTCTGAAGCGTATTTAAGCCAGACGCAGATTAGCCTCAATCGTTGAAGCCACCTGCTTCCCAGCAGCGTTCGCATAGACGCAACGAGTTGAAAGGTCGAAGATCCGCCCAACCGCGAAACCTGAGAGCGAAGTTCTTTCGAAACCGAACCCTCCGGACCGCGCGTTTCGCGCCTTCCGTACAATTATCGGCGATGACCACGAGGGCAAGCCCCGACGACATATGATTCGGCTCGGACGTAACCTTCTCAAGGCCGCGCTCCTTCATAAACCGAACCCATTTGTCGAGTTGGGCTTCGTCAAAGGTTTCCGCATAGGTGAAAAAGAGATACTCATGAGAGTTTGCTTCCCACAGCTTTGCGCGTTTGACCAGCACATATTGCTCACCAAACGAATGAAATTCAGCAAAGCCGGGAAATGATCTCCCTGCGAACTCGTAATCCCGATGCACATCGAAGAATGCTTCATGTGCAGCGAGAATACGTTTCAGCACCAGCTGCTTTTCGTCCTGTGTCTTCGAAGCCTCGTCTGAAGACCGAAGGGCTGGCTTTCCGTCCGATGCGGCGACATGTTCGGCCACCGCCCTTTCGAAGTTGCCCGACGAACATGCCTGTTCGACCTGCTCGCCAGTGCCTTTGGCATCTGGTTGAACTGCTGAACCCACGCTCAAGAAATCCGAAAACCTTTCTGCTCCGCAATCGTCGCACCCCACGTCTCAATGCGAACGGCTTATTTTATGTCCTAGGTAACCACTCGGTAACATAAAATCGGCATTTTTTTGCGAATGCACAAAGATTTTTCCCAAAAAGAAAGCGCTTGGGGTGAAATCCACTCCCAAGCGCTTGCATATCGTGCTTGCTGCGTGCCAGCTGCAGCCTTAACGGGCGAGCAGGCTCGCCCGCATCGGCATGCCGACGCGGCCTGTCGACTACAGGCTGAAATCCTTCTCGCCGTTGAACACTGCAAGGGCGTCGGCAACGGAATAATCAGCCAGCGTAATGGCACTAATCGCCTTCGTGAGGCGCACCGCCTCGTCGAGCGAACGCTGATGAATATTGCGGCCCGTTGCGTTTCCGCAGGCTCCGCCGACATGAATCTGGTCGTAGAGCTGCGTCAGGAACGTCTTCGCATCGACGGTCGAGCCGCCTGCGCACACGAGGCCCGTGCGACCCGCGGCCATGGAGGCAACCTTCAGGGCCTCGGCAGGGGTGCGCGTATCGTCGCCTTCGGGCTTCGGCGGATTCACCTTCACGAAGTCGGCGCCGAGGCAAAGCGCCACGCCGGCGGCGCCCGCGATGAGGTCGGGGTCCTTCTCGGCGGTGACGGCCTTGCCGCGCGGGTAGATCCACAGCACGACCAGCAGGCCGTTGGCGTGGGCGGCGGCGATGAGCTCGCCGGCCTCGGCCAGCATGGTGGACTCGTACTCGCTGCCCAGGTAGATGGTGTAGCCCAGGCCGACGATGTTCACGCCCGCTTCGCGCATGGCGAGGATGGCGTCCAAATCGTAGAGCTGGGGCGAGTAGGGATCGTCCTGCGAAGTCTTCACCAAGTTGGTCTTGGAGTTCATCTTCACGAGGTAGTTGATCTCGGGGTAATCAGCGGCATATTGCGCGATGAGACCGCGTTGACCAGCAAGGACGCCGCACACGCCCTGACGGCCGATCTCAAAGAGATGCTCGGGCTCGGCGTCGGCCAGGTCGATGCCCTCGCCGTAGAAGTCCTTGTTTAAATGCTCGATCTTCTGGTCGCATGCGAAGAGCATGAGCCGACCGGTTCCACGCGTGGCCTTCAGGTAGTTGTCGATGTACTCCTCGCGGGACTCGGGCATGACGTCTGCGGGAACACGAACCTGATCACGGGTGATTTTCGGCATGTTGATCCTCCTTTTAGGATGCGATATAAGGCGCCGCGGCCGAAACATCGGCGATTCGTCAGGCGACGCACGGAAGACATTCTAGCAAAAGGGAGGCCTGCGCGCCGCACGCGTCGGCAAGCGATATGCGACGCGCGCGAAAGCAGCCCAGGAACCGCTAGAACCATTCCTTCTTATTGAAGACGTAGATTTGCTCGAATTCCGTCTGCGATTTGGAGAGGTACAGCACGCCTTCGACGATGGAGATGACCACCATGGCAAGACCCGCGAGCCCCAAAGAGAAAATGCTGCCCACGATAGTGACGGCGAGCATGATGAAGCCCGGCGTGTTGTAGCCCAGGTAGAACTTGTGGATGCCGAGACTGCCGAGGAAGATGGCCAAAAGCCCCGCTGCCACATGGTCTTTCGTGTTTGGGGCAGCCTGCGCGTAGGGCTGCTGGTAGGGCCGTCCATAGGGCTGGGAGTACGCCTGGTTCGCCTGCCAGGGACCTTGCGACCGCTGATAGGCTTGACCGTTTGCTTGCCAGTAGGTTTGCCCCCAGACGTCGCTCGCCTGTTGGGAAGACTGGCTCCATGCATCGTGGCCTTGCTGGTAGGCCTGGCTCCAGGCATCGTGGCCCTGCTGATTCGACTGGCCTGCCCCGCCTGGCTGGTCCGCCCCGCCGATTTCGCTTGATTCCTCGGGCTGGCCGTCCTGAGCCTGCTTCTCGCGCGCTACGCGAAGACGCTCCTGCGCTTCTTTCAGGGCCGCTTCGGCGGCGGCAATCTCATCGTTCATGTTGTTGGAATCGCTCATGGGAAAACCTTTCGACCAGCGTCCTCGCACTCATGATAACCGCAGGTAGACGCAACCCGCGATTGCGTTACGCGCCCGTTATCGAGCCGACACCTCGCGGAATACCGGCGTCCACAGGCGTCACACGCTTGCCGCCCGCATCGACGTTATCGGTCGTTTTCGCCTTTATCGTGATGGAAGAGGTTCATGATCTTGTCGCGGAAGACAATCGCAACGATTGCGATGACCGCAACGACCGCAAAGATGATGATGCTTTGCGTGATGTTACCGTCCACCAGGCCGTTTGCCGCATAGGTCGAGATGACGATACCCGGGATGCGGCCCACGTTCGACAGAACGAGGAAATCGCGCATGCGCATATTCGTGAGCGGGACCAGGTACGTGAACGTGTCTTTGGGCATCGCGGGAATCAAGAACAAGATGAACACCACGATGGACAGTTTGCCGCTTTCCTCGAAAGCGTTGAATTTGTCGAGGTATTTCGTGGGAACCATATCCCGCACGAACGGCGCGCCCAGACGATGAACCACTGCGAACACAAACGCGCTCGAGATGATGCATCCGAGCAAGACGACCGCGGCACCGAGCCAGGGGCCGTACATCATGCCCGCTGCCATCTGAACGACCTCACCGGGAATGAACGCCACGACGATTTGCATGAACTGCATAGCCAAAAGGATGAGAAACCCTAGGGGGCCCGCGTTGCGCACGTCGTCGATCACGCGGCTGAGCCCGCCCGGCTCGAACGCCTCATGGATGTAAGGCCAGATCAGGATGACGACGATGACCATCAATGCGAAAAACGCGATAAGCCCGCCAAACTTGAAGATATCGCCGCGCGTCATCTCGCGACCGCGAACCGTAGTGACCTCCTGCGCTTTCTCGCGCGCGGCCTCGCGACGTTCGTGGGCACGCTCTTTCACCGTCTCGCGGTGCTCGCTTGCGCGCTCGGGCTGAGCCGGCGTCTCCACCTGTGCTCCTTTTCCACCCGACGAGGCTTTCACCTGCGGATTTTTCAGGCTGATGCTTCCATTGCTCACTTCAGAATCGCTTTCTGCATTGCTTTGCACGCGTCTCACCTAGTCGTCACGACGAGCTTTGTCGAATTCTTCTTTGAACGCCGAGAACATGCCGCCGGCAGCCTTGAGCTGGCTGCCGACCGCGCGCCCGATTCCCTCTGACACCGAATCCTGAGAGGCCTTCTTCGCCGGCTTCTTCTTCGGGACCTCATCGGGGACGACCTCAGTTGCGTCCTCTTCAACGTCGTCAACGGCAAGGGCTTCCTCGTCGGTTGCGCGGTTCTTCTCGGGCTTGGGGCCGCGCGCCTTGTCGTACTCCTCCTTGAACTCGGAGAACATGCCCGCCGCCTTGCCGATTTGCTTGCCGGTCGCATAAGCTCCCTTGTTCACCGCGTCGCCAGCAGCGTGCGCAGCCTCGTTGACCTTGGGTTTTACCTTATCGACCGCGGTATGCGCCTTGTCCATGGCGACAGCGGTGGCGGCACCCGCCTTCTCGGCAGCGCCCCCTTCGACCGCGATTTCGGCCGCCTCGTCCTTCACCAGAATGGCACCGAGGACGGGGTTCTCGTCCGATCCCTCGTATTCCCCCGCAAGCGCGCAACCGATGCCGCGGCGAAATCCCAGCACGAGATCGCCTGGGACCGAGCGCGTGCCCAAAAGCGCGTTTGCCGTCGCCCCCGTATCGACCAAGAAAGACTCAACCTTGCCTGTCACCAGGCTAAACGTCACCACGCCAACGGTGCCAAGCGTCGCACCCGACTCGGTGACCACAGGCATTCCGCCCCAGATGACGCAGTCGTCCAGGCGCACGTCGATCGCCTTGCAAGCCGCTTTGTCACGCGTTTTCGAGTCGTCGGACAAAACGACGCGCCCGTCCTCAAACTCGAAGCCGTCGAGCGAGACGAATAAATCCTTACGGTGGAACATCCAGAGCAAGTCGGGGCGCTTGACCATGATGCCGATGCACCGGCGCTCCTTGGGATGGTAAACGAACGCGCGCACTTTGCCGATGCGCTTCGTCGCGTTCTTCCCGCCCATGACTCGAACGTTGTAGAGTTCCTTGGTTGTGATGAGATTGCTTGCCATTTCGTCCCCGGAAAATCAGAGGGGCGCGCTGTATGCAGTGGAAACCGCACACGAGCATTGCGCCCCTTTCACATGCGCTCCTGGTGCGAGCGCGTCGTCCTGCTGTTGGTTACGCCTGTTCGCCTTCGGAGGCACCCGCAGCCGGCGCCTCTTCCTGAGCGACCTCGACCGGAATCTCTTCGGAGGCCGCAGCCGCAGACTCCTCGGCGTTCTTGGCGACTTGCGCGGCGATGCGGGCACGGGCGGCCTCGATCTTCTCGCGAAGGTCATCGGTGCCATCGGGAGCAGGCTTCACACCGCTTTTCGCCTCCTGCACGCGGGAAGCGGCTGCGCCGTAGATTTCCTGCCCCTTCGAGGCGACGGCGGAAACGACGTTCTGACCCTTGGCGACAGCGTCCTGCGCGAACGACTGAGTACGCGTAGCAGCCTCAGGACCTGCGACGTCTTCCACAACCTGCTGTGCGGTGGAGGCGGTTTGGGCTCCCAGCTCCTGAGCTTCGCCCCACACGGCATTCGCCTTCTCAGCAACCATGTTGCGAGTCTCGCTGCCCGTGCGCGGTGCGCACAGAAGCGCCGCGACTGCACCGACAAGACCGCCTGCCAGAAAAACTCCGAGTTTGTTGCCCATAACGGCCTCCTTCAAGACGTTTTCTCAATGCGCTCATTATAGGTGCTCACAGGGCAGCACCGCCCAAAATCGCGACCCCTCCACTATTCGGTTGCCGTTTCGTTGAAGACAGCTGCGACCCTCGAGCGCAAGAAAGGCCCGCGAACGGGCCTTTCGGCTCGCCTAGCAGAAGACGGCGCCGCGCTCTTTTGCGTTGCTGACCAGCTCGTTCAGCACAGCAGACAGACTCAGCCCGCCCGCCTTGCAAGCTGCAGGGAACAGCGAGGTCTCCGTCATGCCCGGGGACACGTTCGTCTCCATCACACGCGCCTGCGCACCGTCCCAGATCAAGTCGATGCGGCCCAGGTCGCGAAGGCCGTACGCACGATACACTTCCAAAACCGCGCGCTCGATTTCCGCGCGAATCGCCTGGGCATCAGCCTCGTTCGAGGACAAAGACTCATTGCGCACCGGCGCGTAGTAGTCGACCAAGCTCGCGTCCATGCGGGCGGCGGTGTCGTAGAGCCCACGCTTGGGAACGATTTCCACCGGAGGCAGCGCATGCGCGTCCCAGCCGGTGCCGATAACGGAAACTGCCAGCTCAACGCCTTCGATCCACTGCTCGATCACCACGTGGTCGTCGTAGGACAGCGCATCGAGGATCGCCTCGCCCAGATGGTCGATGTCGTCGACGCGGTGCACGCCCATCGCAGAACCGCCGTGAGCCGGCTTCACCGCCACGGGATAGCCGCCGTGAACGCGCTCCTCCACCAAATCGAGCGCCGTCGCAGCACCCATATCCTTGAAGGCATCTCGCGCGATGCAGATGCCCTGCGGCCACGAGGCGACCGCAGGCTCATCGGTGAGCTCGCGATATGCCTCCATCGTCGCGTGCAGCGAGTCCTTGTTCTGAGCACGACGGCACACGAGCGCATCGGATCCGACGTAGGGGATGCCCAAAAGCTCGAGCAGACTTTGGATGGAACCGTCCTCGCCGTGCTTGCCATGAAGCGCGCTGTAACACACGTCGGGGCGCTCGCTGCGCAGCGTGGGCACCAGCTCGCGCGTCGTGTCGAGCGGGACGACTTTATGCCCGGCTTCCTCGAGCGCGGCGCATACGTTCTTGCCGCTAGCCAGCGAAAACTCTCGCTCGAACGAGGTTCCGCCCATCAAAACCGCAACTTTGAGACCCATATTGCTCCCTTTCGATAGCGCCGTTCGCACGGCGCGGAATGTTTGCCGCTATTCTTCCGGCACCTTGATGGCGCCCGCATCGATGAACGCGCGGTAAAGCTCCAGGCGCTCCTCGATCACCTTCGCCAGGCGACGAATCGCCTCCGTGATGTTCTCGGGCGTTTCGTAGCTGAAGTTCAGGCGCATGCAGTTTCTGCCCGTCACGCCGTCGACGTAGAAGCTATCGCCCGGGCAGAACGTCACGCCCGCCTCAAGCGCGTCGGCGAGCATGCTGCCCGTGTCCACGTACTTCGGCAGCGTAACCCACAAGAAGAAGCCGCCCTCCGGGTGCGTCCAGGATGCCTCAGGCGGGAAATATTCCTCAAGCGCGGCGAGCATGGCATCACGGCGCTCGCCATAGGTCTTGATAAACTTCTGCAGCGTGCGCTGCCACGGCGTGTCGGTGAAGTAATGCTCGACCACGACCTGGTCAAACGTCGAGCCGCACAAATCGGCGCCCTGCTTCACCAGGCTGATGCGAGCGAGCACGTCAACAGGCGCGCAAATCCAGCCGATGCGAAGGCCCGGCGCGAAGATCTTCGAGATGGTGCCCAGGTAGATGACGCGATCGTCCTGCGCCTTCAGCGGGACCATGTGCCCGCCCTCGTAGCGCAAACGGCCGTAGGGGTCGTCCTCGATGATCATGAAGTCGTACTCATGAGAAAGCTCGATGAGGCGCTTGCGGCGCTCGCCCGTCATGGTGACGCCGCCGGGGTTCTGGAAGTTGGGAATGGTGTAGAGCATCTTCAGGCGCTTGTTGCCCTTGCCGATGCGCTTGAGCTCCTCTTCCAGCAGATCCATGCGCATGCCCTCGTCGTCGAAAGGCACGGAGTGAATCTCGGGCTCGTAGGCGTTGAACGCGGAAAGCGCCGTTAAGTAGGTAGGGCCTTCCACCAAGACGATGTCGCCCTTGTCGAGAAACGTCTCGCCGAGCAGGTTCAATGCCTGCTGGGCGCCAGATGTGAGCAGCATCTCCTCGGGCTTCACGCGGACGCCGATGTCGCGCATGATGTCGCAAAGCGCCTGACGGGTTTCCAGTCGGCCGTTCGTCGAGCCGTACTGCAGGGCAACGGCGCGCTCGTCGGTGATGGCGGCGTGCACCGCCTTCTGGATGGCGCGCTGCGGGAGAAGCGACACGTCGGGCATGCCACCTGAAAGCGAGATGATGTCCGGGCGAACCGCCGCGGCGAAAAGATCGCGCACGGCGCTCGAACGCAAATTCCTCACGCGGTCAGCGATTTTGTCGCTCGTTTGGTCGAATTTCATGTGTGCCGTAGTCATGATGCTTAGAGTACCACCGCCTCGTTAATCGCGCAGAGGGCATCCTTAAAAGCACGCAGGGCCACCAAATCGTCCGTGAAATTCACTTCCACGCGCGCGAGGCCTCGCTGCTCGTCGAGCCACTGCGTCGTTCCGACGTACGTAAAGCTTTGTGACAGGGTACCGCTTTTCTCGGCCGCCACCTGCAAATCGATGACGAGGTGCTCAAGCAAGTGGGGCAACGGCGTATGATCGATCACTGCGCCGAAAGTGGGGCCCTCGTCGTTCACGCACGCATGGTGCACCAGGTTGGGAAATCGCGCGCAGATTCGCGCGGCGAGCTCGGGCGTCGTTGTGCGGAATCCGGCGGCGACGTCGATGTTCGCCTCGATTCGCCGTGGGCGCACACAGATGCGCGAGGCGCGGATGACTTCCATCACGCGCCCTGGGACGCGGCCGGCTGGGATGCGGCCTGGGACGCAGCCGCCCCAGACGCGCCCTCCGACGATAAGTCCTGTGGCGTGCGGGTGAGGACCATAGTCGAATCACCCGAAAGCTCGGGGCTCGCCTGTTCTCCTTGGACGGCGCGACCGAGGGCGGCAATCGTCCAAGAGATGTCCTCGGAGAGCGAATTTCCCCAGGTAGTTTCCCCATCACGTAAGGCAAGCGTCTGCCTGTCGAGCGAGAAGCGATAGCGCGCCTCGCCTTCCATGTTGCCGAAAGAGAGAGAAAGCGCCTTCGCGCCCTCGTCAATCGTGTAGGAATACGTGACGTCGTCAGCAAGCTTGATGCCGTCTGCCGTGACGTCGACCGTCTTCTGCGTGCCGGCGATGTACCACGTGCCTTGGATATCCTGCGCGTCGTTCGCAAACGTCCAGCGCCAACAAGAGAAGGCGACGACGACGGCCGCCACAACGAGCACCACGGCGCCAGCGACGACAAAAGGCCACTTCCTGCGCTTTTTCGCAGAAGAAGGGCGGGGGGCGTCCTCGCGATCACGCGACGATGCGCCCTCCGTGCGCGCGGACGAGCGAGCGCCCGCGCGTTGTTGATTGCGAGAATCCACGCTCGTTATTCCACCGGCTTGATGACGTCGGTGCCCATGTAGGGAACAAGAACGTCAGGGACCTTGATGGTGCCGTCGGCCTGCTGGTAGTTCTCCATGATGGCGGCCATGGTGCGGCCCGCGGGCAGGCCGGAGCCGTTGAGCGTGTGCAGGTAGCGCGAGCCCTTGAAGTTCGCCGGGTCGCGATACTTGATGTTGGCGCGGCGCGCCTGGAAGTCGCCGCAGTTCGAGCAGCTGGAAATCTCCTTGTAGCCGTTGTAGCTGGGCAGCCACACCTCGACGTCGTAGGTCTGGCGCGCGGAGAAGCCCAGGTCACCCGTGCACAGCGAGATGACGCGGTACGGAAGGCCGAGCTGCTGGAGCAGGTATTCCGCCTCGGCGGTCATGCTCTCGAGCTGGTTGTCGGAGTCCTCCGGCGTGGCGAACTTCACCATTTCAACCTTGTCGAACTCGTGCTGGCGGATGATACCGCGCGTGTCGCGGCCCGCCGAGCCCGCCTCTTCGCGGAAGCACGGGGTGAACGCGGTGTACCAGCGCGGCAGCGTATCGGCGTCGAGCACCTCGCCCGCATGCAGGTTCGTGAGCGTGACCTCGGCGGTCGGGATGAGGAACATGTCACCCGACACGTGATAGGCGTCGTCTTCGAACTTGGGCAGCTGGCCGGTGCCCACCATGGTCTCGCGCTTCACGACCACAGGCGGCCACCATTCCTTGAAGCCGCGGGAGGTGTGCGTGTCGAGGAAGTAGTTGATGAGCGCGCGCTCGAGGCGCGCACCCGCGCCACCGAGCACGGTGAAGCGGCTGCCGGAGATCTTGTTGCCGCGCTCGAAATCGAGAATGTCGAGGTCGGTGCCAAGATCCCAGTGGGGCTTGGGCTCGAAGCCCTCGGCCGCGAAGTCGCGCGGGGTGCCCCAGCGACGGCGCTCGGGGTTCTCGGTCTCGTCCTTGCCGACGGGCGTCGCGGCGCAGGGGATGTTGGGCACATGCAGCATGAGGTCGTGCAGCTCGGCGTCGACGGCCTCGCGCTTCGCGGAGACCTCGTCGAGCTCCTCATTGATAGCGCGGACGCGCTCCTTGGCTGCCTCAGCCTCGTCCTTCTTGCCCTCGCGCATCATCTCGCCGATGGACTTCGACGCGGCGTTACGCTCCTGTTGAAGCGCCTCTTCCTTCACGATGGCGGCGCGGCGGTTCTCGTCAAGGCTTGAGAAGCGCTCCGCATCCCATGAAGCGTTGCGGTTCTTCATCGCCTCGGCGACTGCTTCTTGGTTTTCGCGGACGTACTTGATGTCTAACATGAGACGCGCTCCTTCTTGCCTTCGGGCCGTCGCTGCGCACACCTCGCGCGCAGCCTTGTTTTACACGGTCGAACCAGTATAGCGCAGCGAAAACCTCACGAGCCCACATGCCCAAGCCTTCACGCGAAACGAAGACGTGAGCGGAGCGAAACGTCCGTTGTTTTGTTCAATATGCTGGACAAATTTGCCCGCATTTTGTTCAGCATATTGGGCAAATAGCGCCGCCTTACACGCTCTCGTATCTCGAGAATATTGGAGCAAAAAGCCCAGCGAGGGGCGCTCGCTGCCAAGACCTTCCCCGAACGTGGAATCTTCGCGCGAGGCGTGCGCGGTATACTGGTTCACGTTATGCTTATGCGGTTGCGACAACGAGCCGCAACGCGCCACCTCCGAAGAAGCAACGAGGCTAACATGGATATTACCGAGCTGTACCATTTTCTTTTCGAGACACCTGAAGGTGTCGGATGCCTGGTCGGCATCTGCCTGGTGCTGAGCCTGATCGTCTGCGTGATCATGGAGCGCCGCACGCGCAAACGTTTCGCGGACCGCCCGAAGGGCGAGGACGATTGGTCAATCTTCGACGATGACGACGAGGACGAGGAAAAGGAAGACTAGCATCATGACAAGCGCGAACGACCTGCATCTCTACGAGCGCCGCGACGACTACATCCCGCGCGTCGCTGCCGTCCATGACCTGTGCGGGTACGGGAAATGCTCGCTCGGCGTGGCGATTCCCGTGCTTTCCGCCGCAGGTTGCGACGTGTGCCCCGTACCGACGGGACTGTTCTCCAGCCATACCGCCTTCCCCGGCTGGTACATGCACGACACGACGAGCATCATGAAGGACTACACGGACGCGTGGAAGGGCATCGGCGTCGAGATCGACGCCGTGTACTCCGGCTTTCTGGGCGCGCCCGAGCAAGTCGATCGCATTCGCGATTTGTACGAGACCTACCCGAGCGCGCTGCGCGTGGTCGACCCCGTCATGGCCGATCATGGCAAGGTCTACCCCACCTACACACCCGAGCTGTGCGACGCGATGGCCGAACTTGCCGCCGGCGCCGACATCCTCACGCCGAACCTCACCGAGGCCGCCATCATCTTAGGCGAGCCCATCGGCGACGACTGGTGCGGCACCGACATCTCCGACGCGGAAGCGGCGCGCATGATCGATGCGCTCGTCGCGAAGGGCGCCAAGCATGTGGTGCTCAAGGGCATCCAGCGCGAGGGCGAGAGCGTCATCCGCAACTTCGTGGGCGGCGTGGACTGCGACATGTTCGAGGCCGCGAACGAGTATCTGCCCTACATGCTGCACGGCACGGGAGACCTGTACTGCTCCTGCCTGATGGCGGCCGTCATGGCTGGTCGCAGCCTACGCGACGCTGTCGTGTTCGCGGGCGACTTCACGCACGACGCGATGATCGTGTCAGCTAAGCAGCCCGATTTCAAGAACCGCGGCGTGAGCTTCGAGCCGCTTCTGGGGAAGGTCGCCCAGCTTTTAGGGTAGAAGCGCGCGGCCTACTGCCTGATTTTGTCGGGAATGCCC